>JACCDX010229166.1_pt1 | contig 67906 bp, 60 predicted proteins | sample 7449681 | NCBI WGS metagenome assembly JACCDX01 (sample SAMN15323450, study PRJNA562643) | freshwater metagenome | isolation source: river surface water | place: USA:Blue River Watershed | collected 2017-08-18
CGTTTTACTCCTATTAGATGGCTCTATTTGGATTGTGCTTATATGGGAATACCTATTATCCATAATTGTCTATTATTGAAACAATTAGGCGATGAATTAGAAGAATTCTATTATGAAAATAATTCAATTACAGGGGGTGCTGCGGCTCTCAAGAAATGTTATGATGCAATTAGCAGTGGTTCTTATTTTAATGAACAACGACTACAACGAACACGATTTGTTTTAATGAATGGTTTATCTATTTTGCGTGCAGACTGTAAAGAAAAATGGCAACAAGGACTACTTGAAGTTTCTAAAAGTACTACTGTTACAAAAACATTATCAACTATTATTGCAGTCCCCGCATCTTCACTTACTGATATTCCTATTACTTCCAAAAGTGAATCGGCGGATCACACAAAAACTTTTAGAATACAATTCGTCGGTATGTGGGATCAATTCCAAAATGATTATAATTTCTTCACACTTTTGATGGAAAATTACTTCAAAGAAAATAATATTAATATGACAGTAATTGGTTGTGGAACTGAATATAAGAATTTTGATGTAAATCTTCGTATTTTAGGTCCATTTGGTTCGAAAGATCCAGTATTCTTGGGACCACCAACAGTTTTCACAACAAGTGAAAATGTTCCTGCTGTTCCTGATGAGGTTTGCAAACAAAATAATATTAAATTACAATTGGGATTCAAGTCTGCTCCTGAAGCCGCAATTCCACAACTTCGTCTTCCATTATGGATGATGTCTATTAATTGGTTTGGCGCAGATAATAATCGTCTCGTCAATCCCCGCATAATTCCTCTAGAAAAATGTTATGAAACTTCTTCGAAGAAGCCTTCAGATAGAGATTGTTTCTGTGCATTTATTGTGACTAATCCATCAAATCCTGTCAGAAATGCAGCTCTAGATCTTATAAATAAAGTAGGACTTGTACATTCAGCTGGTCGTTATAGGAACAATTGTGGTGAGGCTCTTTTTGCAGGAATGGGAGGAGGTGGTGGCGAAGAGAAGAAGGTTGCCTTCCTAGAAAATTATCGTTTTTCTATCACTTATGAGAACAGTTATGGTGAAGGTTATGTAACAGAAAAGATCTTCCATGCGAAGGCTGCAGGTTGTATTCCAATTTATTGGGGAGATTCGACAGCAGTTGCACAGGATTTTGATCCAGCCGGTTTCATAGATGCGAAGAAGATGAGTGATGAAGAATTAGTGGCTAGAATTAAATTTTTGGAGAGTCCTGAAGGAGCAGAGGAACGAGATCGTATTGCGGCTACACCAATGTTCTCGAAGACGAAGGCTGAAGAAATTAGGAGCTATATTATGGATATTGCTGGAAAAATATATAAATGTTCATCTATTAGCATCCTAGGAAAGGATATTAAGGAATCTACAAAGATTACTAATAGTATTGAAAATGGATCTAACACAAAAGTCAGACGGTATTACTAAATCTTTATCAATGAGTGAATGTAATTACTTATTTGCAACATATGCAACTGCTCGTTTCCTTCCTGCATTACAATTATGGCTTCGTACGACGTGTATGCATGGGGATTATATTGTTAATATTGGTAAGAAGGTAACTATTAGAGTATATATAGGTCCTGATATTATTGATTCTGTTATGGAATCATTAAAGACTAATTATATTGGTGTTGAATTTATTAGAATTCCTAAAGAGGTTCCTGAGGGATCTTTTGCTGATTATTGGGCTTCTGAGCACTATGCATGGAAACTTTGGATTTTACACGAATTAGTTTATTTATCGATGCCTCAAAATACAATTGGGATTTATTTTGATTCTGGTGTTATTATGACATCAATGCCTAAAAAAATGATTGAAATGACTATTGAAAATAAAAATCCTTCATTTATTGAAGATACATATAATACAAATGATAGGTGGTGTTCAGAATCATTTAAGACAATCATGAAGGCAACCGATATTGAACTTTCAGCATATCAATTACAAGCAAGTGCTGCAGTTTTTATGGTTGGATCAGAAGGTTCAATGACATTTTTCAACGAAGCATATAAATATTCTAAGAACCGTGATGTTATTGCAGGTCCTAAATGGGCTGGATTCAAAGATGGAAAACCATATGGTCATCGTCATGATCAGTCTATTATGAGTATTCTATCGCTTCGATTACCAACAAATAAAGTCAATATCGATGAGGTACAAACACCAATTAGTGTTAGAGAGGCAAAAATGAAAAATAAGGCGTTTTATATTCATCGTGGTCTTTTCAAGACATGTGTCGATTTGTTCCCAGAAGTTACAGATGCTTATGTAATTAATTTAGATAAGCGCAGAGATCGTTATGAGACTTTTAAAGAAAATATGGGTGATGCAGGAAAAAAAATTACCCGTGTTAGTGCTATAGATGGATGTAATTTGAAACTAACACCTGCAATTGCACGTCTATTGAGACCGAATGATTTTTTCTGGAAGAAAGCAATTGCTGGATGTGCGCTAAGTCATTTATCTCTGTGGGTACAACTTGCATCTGAGTCACCTGATACTAAATCTTATATGATTTTTGAGGATGATGCAAAAATGAAAGAAGGATGGCTCGAGACATGGGCCCAAGCAGCAAAGACAATTCCTAAAGATTTTGATGTACTTTATTTAGGTGGGGTTTTACCTCCCAATCGTGCAGGGTTTGATAAGGTTAAGGAACATGTTGTAGGGCCATGGTACAAGGTTGCTGCTAATCAAGTTTTTGGACAACGCGAACCAACACGCTATTTCCATTTCTGTAATTATGCCTATGTAATCAGTAATCGAGGAGCGCAGAAGATTCTTAAAATTATTCAGGAACGGGATGGATTTTTCACTAGTGGTGATCATATGATTGTGAATCATTGGGATAAATTGAATATTTATTTCCATGATCCATTGATCGCAGGTTGCACACAAGAATCAGATCCAGCATACATGAATTCTGAATTTAATAATTTCAATAGAATCGATAAATTCGACAGTGATCTCTGGACAAATGATGAAAGGTGGTCTCTGGAAGAACGGGATTTGGCCTTAAAATCTGCAAATACTAATAAGTTGGATATTAATATGATCTTTGATGCTCTAATGGATACAATTAAAAAGGATTCTGAGCCGGCTCCTGCTCCTGCTCCTGCTCCTGCAACTGTTCCTGCAACTACAACTGTAAATACTAATATGACTGTCTATATGCTAAATGCTACAGAAAAATCACATGATGCTTTAATGGAAATTGATTGGTTAGAGGAACTATTTGAATCAAAGATCGATATTAAGAATCTTCCACAGACTTCTGATGGACTCAAGGAGGGAGAACAAGTATGGGTCTTAGTTAATAGACCACATGTACAAACATGGGCTAATATTTTCAAGATCTTTGAATCTGAAAAGAGACAATTTAAGGTTATTCATTTAAGTGATGAATATTGTCTCGATGATATTTCTTGGTATAATAATCCTATGTGTAAAGGAGTGATTAGAAATTATTATCGTCCAGAATGTACTACAAATAAAAATGTAATACAAATACCATTAGGTTATGCTCGTGGTCGTAAAGCAACTAATAATGATATAATGCGTCAATTAGTATGGTCATTCGAAGGTACAAATTGGTTTAATCGTGAAGAACTATTGGAGCCTCTCATTCATGTTGGGCCTAATTATTGTAAATTCTACAAAGATTGGAATGATAAAGAGCAAAGTTCTGGCGAAGACTATTGTGGGCGTCTTAAAAATAGTATTTTTGTTCCAATTCCTAAAGGAAACAATTATGAGACATTCCGTTTATATGAAGCATTGGAGGCTGGATGTATTCCACTAATTGTACGTGAAAAAGGCGATGAATCATATTGGAAATGGGTAACTTCTAATATCCCTTTAATCAATGTTCCATCATATAATGCTGCTAAAGATGTAATTAAATTTTTAATGAGCAATGAAGAACATAAAAATAAATATTGCAAGGGCATTCAGGAAAAGTTTGCAGTATGGAAGGAATCTTGTAAAAAATCTATTAAAGCATTAATATAATGCGATGTAAATCTAAAGGGTCATGAATAATATTTTCTAGGAAAATGTCTGATAGTTTCGAGAATTATGTTAAAAGTTTAGAATCTATGGTTCTTGGCTCTTCGCAACAGCAACAGCAGCAACCACCACAGATGCCTATACAAGTTCAACCTGTTAATATTAGTAATTTACAAAATCTAATTAATAAATCTATTGGGGCACCTGTTGTAACTACTACATCACCCGTATCGGCGCAGCCAAAATATGAAGGTAAGAAGCTAACATTTATGCTAGTCTCAACTCATTGTAATCAAGTAACAGGTTATAGTAAAGTTTCATATAATTTGATTAAACAATTATCTCAAATTCCATGGTTGAATGTTGTTCATTATGGATTCCAGCGTTTAGCCAATAAGACTGTTGAAGGCCGTGAATATCCATCAAATATTAAGGTTATTGATGCTGTCAGTCTTGAACAACCATTAAAACAGGGTTTTGGTTTTGAACAGCTTCCTGCAGAAATCTCCCGAGTCAAACCAAATATTGTTATGATTTATAATGATATGGCTGTGATTAATCAATTCATGGAAGGAATTAAGAAATCAGGAATTCCTCGTAATTTCCAGACATGGTTTTATGTGGATCAGGTTTATAATTACCAAATGGGAATGTATTTGGATGTTATTAATCGTGAAGCAGATCGTGTATTTGCATTTACACAGGGCTGGAAAGATTGTTTGAAGGATCAAGGAATTCATAGACCAATTGATGTAATTGCTCATGGTTTTGATGAGAAAGTCTTTTATCCGATTCCTAAGACTTTGGCAAGAAAGAAGATGGGTCTTCCAGACGATCTATTTTTGTTTTTATCTGTAAATCGCAATCAGCCTCGTAAGCGTCTTGATATTCTCATTATGGCCTTCGCTGAATTGGTTGTAAAGAATCCTACAAAACCTATTGCTCTCCTATGTATTTGTGATAAGGGTGAGAAAGGTGGTTGGATTCTCTTCGAGATCTTCATGCGTGAATTGAAGAAATATAAAGTTCCTATTGAACGTTTCTCAAATCGTCTAATGATCTCTACACGTGATATGGAATTCAAGGACGAGGATATCAATAACTTTTATAATGCAGCTGATTGCTGCGTAAGTACTGCTGATGGTGAAGGTTTCGGTCTCTGTACTTTCGAGTCAATGGGTGTTGGTATTCCTCAAGTTGTGCCTGCAATTGGTGGTTACAAAGAGTTTTGTAATGATTCAAACAGCATTCTTGTCAAACCTAAGCATCGTTATTATTTACCTCTTGTACATTGTCCTGTAGGTGGTGAAGCAGAAGCATGTGATCCTCATGATATCTGTATCGGAATGGAAACATATATCAATGATTCTGAACTTCGGAGCAAACATGGAGTTGCTGCAAAAGAGACTGTGCTCAAATATACCTGGGAATCGGTTGTGAAAAACTTTGTGCGACGTCTAAAAACTGCCCACGAAGATTGTGATGAATAATATGAAGAATTTTAAAAAGGGTTTTTAGCTTTACAACGTTTGAACCATTTACGGGCTTCACTAGAAGATGCTTTAGCTTCTCTAATGAGATCCGAATCGGTTGTATAATACGTCTTTCCACATAACAACAGAGAATGTGCTCGTGCATAGCCCCATTGCTGTTCTGTTGCACCGGGACGATGTCCCGTTCTCCATGCGGCCATACCACGATTATATGATTCTTTAATATATTTCAATGGAACACCTGTAGCTTTTGATTTCTCTTCAAGAGATTTGGCATCAGGGAAGAGTTTTTTCCATTGTTCGGTGTAACTTGATGATTTCTTTGGAATATAACGTAATGTATTTGTTTCAAACCCTTTATAGGCTGCGGGATTTTTCCAATGGATAGAACCGTATTTTTTAATCTCTTTTACTCTTCTTGTACGGGCTGATTTACTAAGCCCTTTAAAATATTTCGGCGGTAAAAACCAACTTTTTTTAGTCGCTTTGCGAGTTTTCCCCATATCCTATTAGAATGCCATATAAAAATCGTAAAACTCGGAAACAAAAAGGAGCTGGTTGTGGATGTGGTAATACATTATTTGGAACAATCAGTCGTCGTGGTGGTTATAAGCCAACTAAGAAAAACCTTGAAACTCTTCGAAGATGGCGTCGAGGAGAATCTATTGGCTTTACTGCAACAAGTTCTCTGAAAGCTAAGGGTCTTATACCAAGAACATCCGCCGCCAATAAAGGGAAATATATTGTAAGTCCTAAATATCGTTAAGTGCGAATAAAGAAACTACGGAAAGATGCAATATATCATTAAATACTTAATGAGTCTGCCACCAGATTTATTTACGCATTTATTACTGTTTTGGCCAGCAGTAATAATTGCTACTATAGGACCATTATTAATACTTTCAATATATTTATATGTAATTATTCCATCTATTAGACCAATAATAATACTATTATGGATTCTTTCTTTCTTGAGTATATTTACTACTGTAAGTTATTCTGGTCCAAATAGTTGGTTCGCTAGATCCATTTATAAAAGTCTAATGCCATCTTCATTGAAGGAACTTGGTTGGAAAATAAAAGATCGCAGTGGATTTGATCATAGTCGTCAAGCAATCTATATTTGGTATCCCCACAGCCACTTCGCAATAACTCCATTCGCCTTGATTGCAGGTGGATTAGGAGATTCCACATGGAAACGCTCTACAATGTTATGTGTAGCACCACCATTCTTCGATCTTCCGGCAATAAGGCATATATCATTAGGTTTCGGTCTAGTAAGAAGTGATTATGACAGCATGAAAGGATCTTTAAAACAAGGTACTTCAATTGTTATTCTTCCAGGAGGAGCAAAAGAGGTCGGACTAGCTTCAGGAAATAAGATCAGACTTGTTGATGGCCGCAAAGGATTCCTTCGACTCGCTAAAGAACTGAATCTTCCATTAATTCCAATTATTGCACATGGAGAAAATGCATTTTTTGAAAGAGATTCTGTCGAATCTTCGGGATCTCTTCACAAAGTTATGAAGAGTATGGGTGGTGGTCTTCAGGCTCCTTCATGGTCAAGTATGAAGGCATGGTTTAATCGCCCGGTAGATCCTGTAACAATGAAGATTGGAAGACCATTTATTATTGAACCCGATTGGTCGATAGAGGTTTCAATGAAAAAATGGAAAAATCATGTTAATGCATTTGATTCTAGTATAGAATGGGTATCGGGTGAAGTAAATACTAAACGATAAATTAAATCTCTATGAATAGATTTTGTGAAGGATGCAGAACTTCGATGTATCTATTCCGATGTTATCATTTGCTGATTTAGGACCAGAGTTACCAGAAAATGAAATACGAACAAGAATGAATTATTTAGCAGCGGATTGTCTCCGAGCTCTCGATGTAGCTCTACAAGATCCTTCTGCGACTTCGATGGGGAAGGCTCTCCATTTTACTGCAGATGTTGTATGTAGTGGAGGATATTATTTATGGAAGAAATTCTGTTATGAATATGCTATTGATCATATTGGTCTAGCTTCTATTAGAATTTTCTTATATTTAAATTCCCGTTTCAAAGAATTAGATGCAGAATATGAAAGACTTCCATCGGATATGTTTTATGCCAATGAACTTATACAGAAAAAGATTGGAGAAGTTGTTTTAGTTTTACAGAATTCTCCTAGAAGAGGGAAAGTGAAATGGCCAACAGTTGGTCCTGAAACTCATAGAAATGCGACTTGGCTTTCAGGTGTTCGTAGAGCCCCTGATTCTTCTGCTGTAACAAAACATTGGATTCGTTCAGCAGACATGATGGAACTATTTATTGCAGCAAATGAAATGTTATATGCTTGTAAGGAAGGTACTTTGGAGAGAGCTCTCTTTTGGCTTAAATGGGTTCATGATGAAGATTCAATGTTAAAGAAAGAAGCAGGTGGTGGTCTAACAACATCTGATCATGGGATTGCTCTTGGAAAAAACGCAAAAGGGCGTGCATCACCAATACATTTTTTGTTCATTTGTGCTATCGAAACCTATAAAGAAATGGCTGCAGCAGGTACAATTAAAATGAATGATGAGATTCGAGCTATTTCTTCATTATACACTTCAGCTCCTCCATCAGTTTTGACAGGAAGGAAGCGAATGGAACTATTAGTAATCTTATTACAAGTGTTATGTGAGGTTCCGAAATGGAAGACGCCTGCGGCAACTCCATTAGTGAAGGATCCAGTGCTTTTATCGAGGGCTGCGGGACAGACACCGACTTTTTTTAAGGAGATTTTAGCACGGCCAGCACCGAAGAAGACAATTAAGAAGGTTGGGAAACCGAAGGTGAAGCGAAAGGGTGAAGAAGGAAAGATGACGACTGAACAGAAATTGGCGGCCTTCGATGCAGCTGTTAATCAATTCTATGGAGCAGATATTACTGGAGGAGGCGGTGCAGGCCGCTAAGAAAATTTGACATTACTTGTACTTTTAATTATGATATTACATATTAATTATATAATATATAATATATAATATTAAAAATGTCAGCATCTTCTACAAATTCTATTCATAAACGTATTGCTCGTTTAGAGGAAGCGAAGCGCAAGTATTTCGAGACTGGAGAGCCTATTATGGAAGACTATGAGTATGATGCTGAAGAGATGATTATTGCTCGTGAAGCACCTGAAGCGGAAGTGTTGGGAGCAGTTGGAGCGCCACCTGAAGAAAATGTTGTGAAGCTACCAGTTCCTATGCCATCATTGGATAAAGTAAAGCCGAATGAGCCTTCATGGACTCGTTGGTTGGCAAAACAAAAAGGAGAGATGCAATGGTCGGCTAAGCTGGATGGTATTTCCGCTCTCTGGATCCCATCTGAAGGTCGTTTGTATAATCGTGGTGATGGAATTATGGGGTCAGATTTGACGAGATTTGTGTCAATTATTGGAGGCTTGAAGAAGACTCCTGGTGGCCCGGCGATGGTTCGTGGCGAGATTTTGATTCGTCGTTCAGAAGCACCGAAGGAAGCGAAGATTATTCGTTCCTGGGTAAATGGAGTTCTCCATCGAAAAGAGGGAGAACCATTACCACCTCCAGGGCTTTTGCGTTTTGTAGCATACAGAGCTCTTGATAGTAAAAATGCAACTGCCCCTATTAAGGAACAATTTGCAGCACTAACAGCTGCAGGATATGAAGTACCGCCTAATGGTTATTTCAAGATTGGTGATAAGAATCGGACAGAAATCGAACCTTATATTGTAAAATTATATGAATATGAGCGTTCCGAGGGTCCCTATGAGATTGATGGAATTGTTTTAACATCAGCAACAGAGCTGCAAGAGAAACCGAAGGTTGCTAATCCGAAGGACACTGTTGCATTTAAGATGGCTCTAGCGGAGCAAACAGCAGAAACAACTGTAAAAGAAGTTGAATGGAATTTGAGTCGCAATGGTCTCCTTATCCCCAGAATTATTATTGAACCCGTAACAATTGGCGGTGCAACTATATCAAAAGTGACAGGACATAATGCAAAATTCATTGTCGAATCCGGTCTAGGCGCCGGTGCAAAAATCTTAATTCGTCGTTCGGGTGATGTAATTCCTATCGTAGATTCTATATTAGTTCCTGTCGAACCACAGATGCCAAAGGGGTCCCCATATACCTGGGATGGAGTACATATTAGACCATCAGAGGGATCAACTGGCGATGCTGCGAAGCAGCTTTTGCATTCATTGAGGGTTTTGGGAGTGAAGGGAGCAGGTGAAGCTGCAGTAGAGGCTCTAGTAGCTGGTGGTTATAATACTATATTTGATATTATGAATGCTTCTGTACCTCTAATTCAGACTATTATTGGTACTGCAAATGGTAAGAAGATTAAGGATAACTTGGATGTGGCAATTAAGAGTGCTGATTTGGCAACGAAGATTTTGACGTATCCTGATTTGCCTGCAGGTATTGGATCATCTCGTATTGTGGCTTTCGTGGAAGCTGGTGCAAATTTCGATGGATTACCTCCTGAAGGATTTGGAGAGCAAACCTGGTCGGCATTGACTGGAGCAAAAAAGGGAATTAAGGAATGGATTTCAAAGTTTCCTGTTTTAGCAACAACCGCAGCAACAGCAGCTCCTCGCCGACCTGCAGTAGTTGTGGTAGCCAAAGGAGCTGTAGCGACAACTGGTTTCAGATTTGATGCAACAACAAAAGCTTCTCTAGAAGCTCAAGGATGGACAATTAAGGATTCATTGACGAAAGATTGTAAATATTTAATTGTTCCTGAGTTACCGCATGAATCAAGTAAAACTCAACAAGCAGCCAAATATGGAATACCAGTAATTGCAAAGAAAACATTTATTGAAATGCAAATGGCGTAGATAACATTATAATGATTTTCCGGCTATACTATTAGATATGGATTCACGTACTAGTACAACTGGTGAAATATCATTTAAAGATATTATGAAATACTTTTTATATTTTTTAGCCGGTGCAACTGCAATTAGTATTATTGGTTATTTGATTTATTGGGTCAATAAGAAATACAATGATAGCAAACGTAATGTAAGTAATCCTGAAAATAACGAAAGAATCCGACAAGAGCAAGTAAGAATGTTTGATAAAATGTATATGTCAATGGAACGTCGTCCAGCTTATCAAGTTATGAAGGATGGTCTGAAGACTTCGAAGCAAACTATTGCTAGTCTCAAAGAAGATGAGAAGGCTTTCATCAATTATTCGATTCTAACAGCCGATAATGCAGGTTATATGGGTCCATTAGAAAACGGTGTATTTTCTGAAGAAGATGCTATCAGAATTGCATTTAAGGCTGGATGTAGAGCCTTCGTTCTTCGAGTAGATTATTTGGAGGATGCACCGACAGTTCCAGTTCTTGTTGTTCGAAACTCTGGTGGCGACAAGATTAGTAACAACACTGGTTCTATTGCGAAGACAATTAATGCAATTGCACAGAATGCGCCTCGTGGTTCTGATGCAGATCCCATCATAATTATTTTGTTCTTCCAGAGACTTCCAGATAAGAATGAATATTCACCTACTGCTATCAATTTCATGAAGAATGTAGCTGATAGTTTGACAGCAATGAAGGATCGTCATTTAGGATTGACTTCTGATGGAGATTACCGTCGGCAAAAGCAACAGGATATGATTTTTATTAGATCCAGAAGTCAATTTGATGGTAAGTTCATTGTAATGACGAATGTTGATACCCGTGGTTTCCGTGATACGAAATTGAATGCAGGCATTAAACCAGGTAGTGATTTGGATTTGTGGGTTCATGCTCGTTTATATCGTGATACATCATCACTGAGATTAACTGCATCACCAGATAATACAAAGGCAGTTACACCATTTGCTGAAACAACTAATTATTTAATGAATATTCCGGATGATAGATTACAATCTATTACATCAAAAACGAAAGTTCAATGGACGGTTGCATTAAATAACTCGACAGGTCCAGTATATGAGCGTGAGACATTATCACGACTACTCGATAAGATTGGTGTTTGTAGCATACCTGTAAATATATTTGATGCAGATACTAAAAAGTTAATAGACACTGTATTTGCACCCGAATTTTATGGGCAAAGTGGTTGGCGTGTAAAGACTACGGAATTACGATATGTCAATCCTAAGCCAGTTGCTCTAGATATACCAAACAAGCAATTAGATGCTCGTGGAGGTTATTTACCTATACCAAAAGTATAAACTTCTTGAATAATAGTAGAGATATGTCATATAGACAATTAGTGGGTTTAGAAGATCAATTAAAGAGGATTGATCATTTTGCGGATGAAGCACAGGAGCGAATTGATTATCATTCTGCTCATGATAAGGAGGTTTTAATGGGAATTCGGGTGGTTGAAGATTTTTTGCGTAAGACAGGTCGGATTTGTTATGGAGGTACAGCAATGAATTCTCATTTGCCAGATAAATATAAATTCTATGATCCTAATTTGAATATTCCTGATTACGATTTTTTAACAACTGATGGAGAGGCTGATTTAGAATTAATCGAACAGGATTTGAGACGTGAAGGTTTCACTGAGATCGGTAGAAGACCAGGAATTCATGCAGGCACTATGAAATTATATTTGAATTATGTGCCTATTGCTGATGTGACAGAAATTAATAAAGATTTATACAATATGTTCAAGAAAAAAGCGAAAACCATTAAAGGTATAACATATATGGATATAAATTCTTTGAGAATGATGATGTATTTAGAATTATCACGTCCTGCGGGTGAGGTAGAGAGATGGAAGAAAGTCTATGAGCGATTATTATTATTACAATATGTTGCAAAGCCTGCGAGATGCAAACAGAAAGACTTACAGGACCTTAAAGTTGCGAAACCGATTTATACTGCAATTTTGAATTACGCAATTAATTCTAATCGAGTACTTACAGGGACAAGTGTATTACATTTATATGAAAAATCAGAACACTCAAAAGTATCTGGAGAGTATTTACGTTCTGCTAATTTACCTATCATTTTCTATACTCCTACATTAAATCTTGATGGAGAAGCGATGGAATTACTATTAGGGACAGCTGATACGAAGATAAAGATGTTGGATCCTGTAGGTGAATTTGTACCGAGAATGGCGGTAGTTACTTATTTGAAGAAACCGGTGCTGCTAATGGTGGAAGAAACTGCATGTCACAGTTTTAATAATGTTCCTACAAAGGCTGGACGTAATATACGTATTGCTTCATTGGATTTAATGATTACATTATACTTTTCATTACAATTTTCAAAGGATAAGGTAATTTCTAAGTTTTTCCCAATGAAATTACATTGTATGGCACAGGCAGCGATAGATACATCGAATTATCTTCGAAGATTCCCGAAGGTTTCACAGTTTCCATTTATTTCTTTGGAATGTTCTGGTCATCAGAAAGGATTTCCAAGCTTACTTCGGGAAAAGTTTGAGCGGGTGGCTGCAGAGAAGAAGAAGCGTCTTGCAATTACTGCCAAAAAATCTTCCACGAAGACTTCCACGAAGACTTCCAGGAAGACTTCTTCCAGGAAGACTGCGAAGAAATCTAAATCTCTGACTACTCTCAATATTTAATTTCCAAAAAAGCATACTTCGGATCTTTACCTTCATAGTTCATAAAACCATTTATTGAAGGCGTGAGAGGTTTTCCATCAGAAATATAACCTCCAACTTGTTCATCAGAAGGATTCTGTAGTTGATTTTGTAGGGCTTCTAATCTTCTAAAATTGTCATCAATTTCTTTCATGGTATTATCGAAATTGCCGGCTTTCAATGAATCATTTAATTTCCAATCTCGAGTATTTGATATATTATATAAGCGCTGGATATCTGATTCTGATGGAGGATTCTTTCTAGCGTTATCAATTATATCTTTAAGACTACCTTTACCAGGAATTTGTATAGAGGCAGCACTGGAAGTATCTGGGCAACAACCTTTAGCGTCTGCAAAGAGTTCTCTAATTATTCCCAAACTTTCTGGAGTGGAACCCTTAGGGTTATTCTTTTCTGATTTAGGACCACCCAAGGTAGCTAAATATTTATAAATTTCGACAGCTTTTCTATTCAAATAATCAGCAGTTGAATAATACATTTTAACTTCATTTGGAAGGAACATATAATATAGACTGAATTTGACAGAATCGTCTAAATCAAAACTATCAATTACATTGAGTATTCTTTGTAAATCATATAGGTTGATTACTTTACCTGTTTGTTCTTTTTCGATTGTTGCACGTACATCAGATTCAAATTTGGGTATATCTTCTTTTTTATCTGTTTTGGAGGTCGCAGCAGCAGTCACAATTTTATTATAATATGGTTCTAATTGTTTGATTAATTTATTTTCTTTGTCAAAATTCTGTCGAATTCTTTTCATTGCGACATCCCGAGTAACAACTTCAGGTTTAATATCCATAGTTGGATCAACTTGAAAATATTCTTTGGTTTTTCTCATCAAAAAATAAAATAATATTATAATTAAAAATAATAATATAATAGAATACATCCTATTATATATTTATTTAATATAAATTATATTTCTCAAACAGCCGGATTTAAATATTTTGCATCATATTACGTTCAAACCATTCGACAGGTACTTTTACGAAGTGTGGATCGGAATCTTTAAAGGAGAAAGTGAAAATGAAATTATCTTGGCCGTCTTCTTCAAAACCAAGACAGTATTCAATTTGAGTGTCCATAAAAGCAAACGGTAGAGAAATTCTTAATGGCTTATAAGTGACAGGATCAAGAACAACCAAATGATGATAATATTTACGAGGAGTAATATATAGCACAGAATGTGTTACAGCCCATAAATGTCCTTTGTACATAATAGGAGTTGATGATCCACGAACACGCTCAAAGAAGAGAGTTGTAGGATGAGTTGTGTGAATCTGCAATTGTTTTGTATCCTTATTGACTTTACCAACTTGTAGTGGGTGCCAATTATAGATTATATTATCCTCATGATTGACCCAATTCTTTTCACAATCAGTATCAGTTGGAGGACGCATACAAATATTATTAGTAAATGCTTGTTTTACACGGTCATATTTACCTGAAATAATACGATTCTTACCATTATAAGAATATAGTCGTGTAGTTGCTGAATAATGGAGATCTTTACCTACATTGAACAGACGAACATCTTCAAGACCTCTAATATTTGTATTATGGTGCATTTCAACATCTGTAGGATTTTCACGCATCATGACAAGATTGCTAATAGGCTTGAGAGTCTTAGGATCAAAGTATTGGTAACCATTAAGTGTTCTTACCCAATAAGATGATGAATATACCCCATTTTCCATCATATCATAACCACCATCAGGTCGAATCTTATAATTGACAAAACGAATATTCGCCAACAGAGTATTATTAGGTTGTTTTATAAGACTGACAGAAGATGAATGGAAATCTGTATCAGGGCAAATAGCTTCGATTTTAACAGGTTTAAATTCATCACATAATCTAGGCATATAGTATTGTAGATTTGTGAAGACATTATCCCATGCATGACGATGTTTATTCAAATATTCAAGACAGAACTTAGTGCCATAGAATTTATTATTTTGTGCAACATAATAATGTAAAATAGTATATTCATAATCAAGTAAATAATTATAAATATTTTTTTCAACAAATAGAAGCTCCTTTGGATAAGGAATCGCTTTAGCTAACCTATAGTAATGCATTGCCTTATATTGATCTCCTCTTTCTCTGAAATGTTTAACAAGGAAATAATAATTTTCAGCACGACTGTTATGGAATTTATAACCTTTATCTGCCCATTTCTCGGCTTTATGGACTTTATTTAATTGCAAATATAGTTTGCTAACCATATAATAACTGTACCAGACCTCTTCTTTCCATCCACCAAGTTTGATACGTTTTTTATAGAATTCAATAGCTTTATCGAGTTTTCCTGTATCTTTATAGCTTTGAGCAAGATAGAAATGATAACGATCGTTCTTCGGATCCTTTTCAAGACCTTCAGTTAGCAGTCGAATATCACGTTCGAATTTATCGGATTTGCACCCACCATCACCAATATCATCAATATGAATCATTTCTAGGGGTAATTCACCACGCCCAGGGCCATCCCAATATTCATGAGTGACACCAACACATTTCCAATTATCTGAGAAACGAACAAGACGTGTGTTATGATAATCGAGAGATGAATTACGCTGAATAACCATATAACCACCTTCAGTAAGAGTATTTTTATTGAAATTAGATGAAACTTTGAGTACCATATCACCATCAAGAAGGAGACCATAAGTTTTTTGTGGTTTCCAGCCGAGTTTTGCACAGAAATCTTGGCCGTTAGTGAAGCTGAGACTACGATTATGACCGAAGTTTTTCCACTCATCTTGATAGAGTGCAACAGGTACTTGTAATTCTGTCTTCAGACGTTCAACAATATCTCTAGTTTTATCTGTAGAACCTGTATCACAGACACAGATAGCATCACAGAATCCAAGAGTAGAACGAATAAGACGTTCGATAATCCGTTCTTCGTTCTTCACCATTGTTAAAAGAATTATACGAACATCACTAGGATCATTTGGTGTTTGTTTAATAATTTCATTAATCACTGCAGGAGCAGAAGCGGGAGCAGGTGGCACAACAAAAATACTATCATTATGATCAGCTTGATACCATTTAAAAATATTATCGTTCGATTGTTCCATTAATGCAAAAATATTAACTTCCCATGTAATATGTCCTTCTGATAGAGTTTTCTTTAATTGTTCATTGAAATATGTATTAAAGGTATCAATCATTGACCGTGGAAGAACGAAGAAGCCTCCACAGAATCTCCAATTAACATCTGTGTAAATCTTATCAATTGATGAACCCTTTTGCCAGCATCCAGGAATTGTAATTTTGTCTTCGGGAATTTGAGGAATAGATAAAATACTTTTTGCGGCTGCAACTTGATTGCGAACAATCTTGAAGATACCTGCATCAATCCAAGCGAAGTACTTCGAATCAGTCATGATCGAAGCTCTTTTAATAAGTTCAGGTTTTGATAACATAATTGATAGAAAATCAATAGTATCCTTCGGTTTATTACGATTGGTAGGAAGTGCAATATTTGTTTCTCCACGAGCTTCATCAATTAGATTGAAAGTATCAAGACTTGTTAATGGCTGAAGAACAGGAATAAGATTCTTATTTTCTTTTAGTTCATTCAGGATTTTGATGGTACCTTCATATGAATCATGGAAAAAAATAATCTTAATACCTGTTAAGACAAGTTTCTTAAATTCTTGTAGAAATTCTTCTGCTGAAAGAATTTTAACCCCATCAGGTCTTTTCAGCGGAAAGAATGCACTTACAAAAGTAGTCTGTGAAGAGATTGTCATGACCTAGACTAAAAATATTATTAACTTTTAGACTGTTTCTCTTATACTAAAAATAAAATATAGTATTTACAACATAATTTACAATAATATTATTACAATAACATTATTTAATATTAATTTTTATGAGCTAATTTATGCTTTCTTACCGAGTACAACACGCTTCTTCATGGGAGGCTTCTTGATAGGTTCGACTTCTTCAGGTGCATCTTCATCATCAACATTTACATTGCTGAATGCATCTTGAGCTTCTGATGCAGTAGGGGCAGGAACTGGTGCGGGTGCAGGAACAGGTGCAGCGACAGCCTTCTTAGGCATCACAGCGGCCATGAGGGCTTCTTCATCAGCATCATCGATCTGACTGGAACTGGCGCCACCTGCACCACCACCACCAACACCTACGAATGCGAAATCAGAGAGACGTTCAGGGCTCTTATGGACCATGATCTGTTTGGCACGCCAACTGATACCGAATTTACCACCAGCGAACCAGATACCACCACATTCAATGATTACAGTGACGGTGGTACCTTTGACAAGAACTTCATCAATAGGATCAGTGATACGTTTCTTATCAGCATCATAGATTTTTACCTCAAATTCACCACCAAGCTTGCGGAGCTTAACTTTCTGTGTAGGAGGATAAGGCTTAGGATTACCTTGTTTATCGATGGGAACCTTGATGATAGGTGTATAGAATGCATTGATAACTTCTTTTGACTTAGTTGCACCACCACTGAACCAGGTGGCACGATTCTTATATGCCTCTTCGACTACGAAATTATCGAGTTGAGAGAGAGCTTCATGATACTTATTAATTGAAGTGCCTTCAGTATCATATCCCTTGAAAGAGAGATCAATACTGAATTCTGGGTTGTCAGCCTTTTGACCTTGATCAAACTTATTTAGACCATAAGGAATGGTCATCTCTTTAGCGGACTGGAAGATAAACTTGCCACCATCATAATTGAGGTAAGCAGTTTTAGCTCCAGAATCAAGTGTCTTAGGTGCGCTGATGGACAGCTTCGAAACGTTAAAGGTCTCAGGGGTAACAACGGCACTCATGTTACTGTTTTTGTAAATATCTAATGAATAATTATTTGAACGCAGTGCGATCAATTTTTGGGAGCATTTCTTCCACCCACCATCTTCTTCGCAAAAGTAGGTTCATAATATTAAAATAATCATAAATTCTCCATAAAATTTAAAATTAACATCACTGAGCTTAAAGTCCGGAAGACAAATAATTAGGACCTAGTGCGTTTAGATTTTTAGCAAAGACGCAACGGCGACTCATATAAAATAAGCCTTTTTCCGGCGTTTTCAAAAAAAAAAGAAGGCCTGAAGCCCAAATACCCGGCATAATTTGGGCTGGACACCCCTAACCTGAAAATTACATAAAAAATTGATGCTGTACTTTCCCTGCAACAGACGGCATAGTGCGTTAAAAGATGAGTAATAATACCGCTGATATGAACACAATGAACTCTGCTAAGACTTCTGGAAAGCGTGTTGCTAAGAAGACTGATACTGTTACTGTGACCGTCGCTGCTACCCCTGCTGCTCCCGTGGCTGCTGAGGTGAAGGCGAAGGCTCCCAAGAAGGTTGCTGCCCCTAAGGCTGAGGCTGCCGCTGCTCCTGCAGTTGCCGCTGCTGCCCCTGAGGCTCAGGCTGTTGCTGCTACCCCTGCCCCCGTGAAGTCTGTTTCTGAGGAGATTGCTGCTCTTACTAAGGAGCTCAATGATGCAAAGGAGACTCTCCGTAAGGCCTCTGTTGCCCTCAAGGCAATCGAGCGCAAGCACGGACAGGAGATCAAGGAGGCGCGCAAGCGTCGTAAGCAGAAGAAGGAGGTTGATGGTGAGGCTAAACCCGCCCGTCCCTCTGTCTTCACTACCCCTGTTCTCCTCAAGGACTCCCTCTCTGGTCTCCTCGGCAAGCCCAAGGGTACCATGATGAGCCCTGCTGATGTTACTCGTGCTGTTAAGGTGTATATCAATGAGCATGGTCTCAAGGGTGAGAAGCACGCCATCCACCACGATGCCCGTATGTACGAGGTTCTCGGGGTCAAGGCTGGCGAGACTCTCACTTACAAGAACATCCAGAAGTACCTTTACCAGCTCTACATCAAGGAGGCTAAGCCCACTGCTTAATCTCTTAAATGTAGATGATGAACATCAAAAAGCAGTAAAATGAAAATACAATAACAATCTCTATAATAAACAACAACAACTCCTGCAAAGGGAATGTTGTTTTTTATTTCTTTTATTAAATTGTGTTAATCCGGCGCTTTTATAATTTGACAGCTCTTATCAAAATGGGTAACGTTAGCTCCTATTTTGCAACACCTGCTACTAGTACTGCTGCTGTTACTCCTACCAATGTTACAGAAGTAACTTCTTCTATTACTGAGTCTGTCCCTGCTGCTCCTGTTCCTGAGGTTGTCCCTACTGTTACAGAAGCTACTGCTGCTACTTCAGAACCTGCTACTGAGACAAAATCCGAGGAATCAAAAAAGCCAGAAGAAGAACCAAAAGCGAAAGAAGAACCAAAACAATCCCCTACGGCCAACAAAAAGAAACATAAAAAGAAACACCATTAAAATAATCGATGCGGGAAATATTATCGATCCTACAATTAGAAATGGGAAATACTACATCAACCAACGGTTCTAACAACCAGAAGACCAACAATACTGGTGCAAATATTGGCTCTAACACAGCCTCTGTTGCTGCTGCCACACCTACTACTAATAACACCGCCGCAGCTGCGCCCACAAATGGCACTACCATCGGTGGTCGTCGCAGACGCTCTCGCTCTCATCGTGCTGCAAAAAAACGGTCCCATCGCAGACGGCGCTAAGAAATAAATCTAATTGGTTTTAGCAATACTGCAACCAACATAAATGTACAGCCTAGTAAAATACCACCTAGTCCAATAATTGTTTTAGTAGCAACCTCTTCATTATGCTGATAACTATCATTATGAGCATGTTGAATAGAACCAATTAGTATATCGAGTTTATCTGAAATCTGACTAAGATCGTTTCTGAGCCATGTCAAATCATTACTACAAGGTGTAGGAATTTCCTCTGATTCAGATTCAGTGGATAATTCACTTGTTTCGTAACTATCAGATTCATTTGATGAATAACTTGCAGCATCGTGATTATCGTCGATACGAATCATTTATAGGGGATTACCAATGAGACTAATAGCTCTCAAAATATCAATTTTTTATTCTTTCATCAGACTTGCATTATAAAATCTCCTTTCAGGTGCTCCAAGTTTCATAGAACCTTTAGTAGCTGATGGACTCGCTAATGGAAGTCCCCATCGACGCCAAACCAGCTCTTTCCCAACAGTATAACGCCATGCATAATCTCGGGGTAAAGTTACATTGAATTCCTCCCGAAGTCTCTTATTTTGTCCAACAGACCATGATGATTGTATTCTCCAGGCTGCTTCGGGTTTCAAGCCGAGATCCACTGCTAAAACCATAGCATACATGAGTTCAGCCCAAGCCTCTGTTTCAGCCTCTACTGCAGGTATGGAACGACTATGATCATCACAACAAGCAGCATGTTGTAATTCATGTATTAAGACTCTCAAAGCATCTTCTTCCCTGTAAATAACAATTGTATTAGGCTGACAGGCTTGACAATAACCACCATTTACATTCTTCGGACCAACCTCTTCACCTCTCGAAGGAAATTCTCTTTTTGATGGATTTCTAAAGAAATATATTGTATATGCTTTCAAGTGTCCCATACCTTGAAGAACTCTTCCGAAGAGAGCAAGAAATCTTCGTTCATCAGCTTCGCTACCTCCTTCTGGCGGAGTACCTATTAAATACAAAGTATGCGGACCTATCTGAACTCTTCGAAGAACTCCAGAAGACCACATATCTTGTCTATAGGAATCTCCATCAAAATTGGAAGGTTCTTCAGCATATTTTTTAATACGCATTTTGTCTTCGGTAGTAATTGGCATTTCAGTAATTTTTAATGGAGGGGCTTTGAAAATATCTTTAAAAAAATCATAGACTTCATGAAGCCGGGCTTCTGTCATACCTATTAATGGGCCATAAAGTATATGAGACAAATAAGTCCAGCTCCTAAAATAATATATGCAGTTCGAAGAGCATTATCCGTTTTTGCATTAAGCTTATATAATTGAGCCAGATGTTCTGTGGAAATTGCATTAAATAGTTTCAATTCTTGTAACATAAGTTCTTGGAAATTTGGCGCGGCGGCGCTAGGGATATTTTGAGTTTCTCTAGCAGCAGACAGCCATTTCTTAATAATTTCTTTCGAACTATCAGGAATTTGATTAGAATCCATTTTTATTAATTTTTAATAATAATAATAAAAAACATCAAATTTTTTATCATTATATGTATTGTGTTAAAATTGATAAATTTATATAATTATAGGGTAATTATCCCTAACTTTTTAGAAATAAAATATGCAAATTGAAACTCATACAGAACCATATTCATTCAAAGACTATTATAATAATGATTGTAAATATTCTATATCTTATAATTCAAAGAAAAATATTTTAAATATTGATTATCTTATTAAAAATGAAATTAAATTTAGTGGTATAATTAATGAAATATTATTAAATAAATTAAAAATTAAATTATCCGTAAAAAATATATATGAAAATTTTAAAAATGCCAATGAAAATTTCGAACGAGAATTAAAATTATATAATATAGTATATCATACTATATTAAATGATTCTGAACTATCAATTAAATTCGTTTGCAATGATAATGAAAATGATAAATTCTATTATGAATATATAATATACCTATTTAATGGAATTAAAATGAAGGATTGCACGACAATTAAAGTTAAAAAATTCAAGGATACGTCGAAACATATGTATATTCATTATATTTATATAGCTAAACATGAAATAGTCTATAATGGTAGAACTTCTTTCTCTCGATTTTGGAAAAGAATGTATGAGCACAAGGAGAAATATTCTGACATACAGATTATTAAGATTACTTTTGGAGATGCATGGTTAGAAGATGTAATCTACCTGCAAAATAAATCAAAATATAAAAATACAATAGTTCTCGGAGGATCATTTACTTCACCAAATACTAATTCCCGTCATGAATATACAATTAGTAAAATGCAAAAAACAGCCATGGATAAATGTTTTAATTGTAATGAAACAGGTCATTATTCGGCTTCATGTCCTAATAAAATTGCAGGTAAAAAGCGATCACGTGAAGAATACGAAAATGTCCCTGCAAAAGTTGCGATCCCTAAGATCGAAGAACCTTCACAATGTCTAAAAGAACCTGTTCCCATAACAAAGGAATCCGATAAGAAGGAATAATCTGCCAACCACCACCGCCTTCAGCGAAGGCTAAAATGCGGAAGAGAGAAATTTTTTTATCAGATGGAAGATTGGAAGCCATAATTGTTGTTGTCCAATATTCTACCATCTCACACCATCGAAGGTTTCTCTGAAGACAAAAATAAATCCAATTTCTGATAGCAGGTACATCAGAAGTCTTCCAGTCCTTTGTATTCCATAATTCCAAAGTTTCTCTGAACCAAACTTTCCATCCAGGCTCCGAAGTACGTTTAGTTATTAAAGATTTATATAAATGATTTGTATTATCTTTTATATATACTTCCATGAAATGATCTGCTAGTCTATATGGAAGCGGATATTGACTCGTGAAAAAAATTCGCAAACAATTAGAATATTGTTCAAGTTTTTCTTGTAGGAATATAATAGATTCTTCAGAAAGTAGATGAGCATGATAAAATACAAAGAAATGATAATTACTATGACTGAGGACATATGAGGAGCCTTGGAAATTTTTGAAGATAGTATAGATATAATTTTTATCTTGTAATGACATTCGTGCTATATCATATCCTTGATGAATTGCACTAACTTCGAAAGGGAAGCTTTTACCATCGGGAGATGGCCCACCTTCTTCATGAGATTGTGTCACAGTACCACCGCCTTCATCATCAGAATCTGAATCACCTCCAGTTGCTCCTACACCACCAGAAGAACTAACTGAATTGAGTAATTTTCCCATCAAATATTTTGTTTTAATATTAAATGGAACACCTTCTTTATCTGCATAGGATTTTAGAAATGCATGTAAGGCTGTCCTTTTACCAGTTCCATGATCACCTATAAAACATAAATTAGGTAATAACATCGCACTCTGAAAATTCTTTTAAAATAGTGCTTAAATTCCTAACACAGTGACAAATTAAGTGTTTATATATCAAATGTTAGATATAGCAATTCCATCAGAATTATTTGAATTAAGGTTTATTCATATATTACCTTTTATTAAAAAGAGCAAATATCCACCAATAGCAGAATTACAATATATTGTTCCTCAATTAGATAATAAACATATTAATTGTACAATTGTAACACCTGTTTTAACAATTGAAGAATGGAATTCATTTAAGGGTCGTTTAAAATTAAATTGTGGTTCAGATCCAGCAAATGAAATTTTTAAAGTTAAAATCGATGCAACTCAAGAATATATTATTAGTAGTCTTTACATGAATCAAGATGCACTTTTAGGAGAATATGCAACAAAACCTGGGCCAGGATCTGTATTAGAAAATAAATTATCACGTAAAGAAATTGAAGATAATTTCAAAAGATTTTTCGATGGACAATATCTTACATGTTATATATCACCACATCATCTATTTCCATTATATGTTAAGGGAAATAGAGTAGGTCTAGAGGAATTTCATACATATTTAAGGCCAGGTCAAAAAATTAAATTAATTTTACAACTAAATGGTATCAGTAAAATTCCACTTGAATATTTAAATTCAATGTCTGGAACAAATGATAATTATTCATTCAGAATTCAGCACCAAATTCTTGGTGCATATATTGTAGGTTTATAATGATCTCAACTAATTTGTTTATCAATCATAGATATACACAAACTAAGTGCAGATGTTGCCATGGCAAATATGGATGCCGTAATTGCAAAATAGACTACATACTCAGGTTGGCGACTGAAATAAATCCATGAACCAATAGCTAATAAAATCATACTGACCACAATTACAGAGGCTGATATGCCTACGTACTTGCGGATCTCTTGATTTGAATCAGGACTACCAACATTTGTTGATAGAATTATTGTTGTAATTAATGGTGTTGATAAACCAATTAATATTAATGCATGAGGGAAATATTTATTTATAATGGAAGTAGCTTTGCTTCCAACACCATCATTACTTGTCATTGATGAACCTGTAGTACTCATATCTTATCTACTATATTCTAGACAATAGGCGATCCTAATTGCCCGGGCTTTGTTGGATTAGTCAATTTAAGAACACTAGCCGTACCAAGTGTCTTTTCAACTTCTTTTAATGATTTCATTGTTATTGCACCCTGACCGGTACTAACATACTTTTCAACTGGAGTAATAAACATCATAGCAATGATATAAATTATTGATCCAGCAATAAAAATAGGGAATAATATATTATATAAACCGGATGCTGAAAAAGTTTTTTTAACATACGGAATCTCCGTATTTGTTGCAAAATCCATAGAACTCATTCTAGTCATACAATAGAAATGCTTAGACATCGCAATACGAGACGCCTGAAGCGGCGAAAATTTAATTGTATTGGAGGTGGCAGCGGCAACAGCAGTACAAGCAATAATAGAAAATCAAATTGGACTTACAAAAGACCATCATCAATTCCGTATGAGTCTGTTCTAGGAAAACGTGGATGCAAACCTGGTAATAATGGATCCGAAGACTCTTGTATTCCTCTTGAAGAACTCAAAACTCTTGCCAAGAAAGAAGGAAAACCTGAGCCGAAGAATCGCTCCGAACTCTGTAATAGTCTCGGCTGTTCCAAAGACTCCGATTCAGGTCTGATGGAAAAATTACCAGCATCATTGAAAGAAGAATGGGAAAAGAAGTTCTTCCGCCCTAAACCACCGGAAGAATGGGCTAATGACCCCGATGCTTGGCTCGATAATCATTCAATCGAAGCTGTTCTAAAACAATACGAAGAACACGATCCAACATTTAAAAGTCTCGGTGCAGTTCCAATAGATTTTGCTGCACCAAGTCCATATGAAAAACAATCAAATCAATGCCTTTTACCTGAATTCTGCAAATTAAACCTCAAAGAACTTGAAGCAGCCGGCAAAACTGGTGTTGGTATGGTCTTCAATTTGGATCCACATTTCAAAGATGGTAGTCATTGGGTTGCATTATATATTGATGTAAAAACACCTGGATGTTATTATTTTGATTCATACGGAATGAGACCACCAAAACAAATTAAACTTCTTATGCTAACAATGGCATCACAAGATAAAAGATGCAAATTAGCCTATAATGGACGTCGATTCCAGTATTCTAAAAGTGAATGCGGAATGTATTCAATGTTCTTCATCATTTGTATGCATTATGGAATTGAATTTAAGAAATTTGTTAAACATCGTGTAAAAGATGATGTAATGCTTTTCTTACGATCTTGGCTATTCAATATCGATTAGTGCGGTACTTAATCTTCTGCAGTAGAACATTACATAGAATAGAATGGACGTCCCGAGTAAATGGAATATGTTTTCATCAAAACGCAATAAGGACATTATAAAATCAAATATTGTTCGTAATTGTCCTCAACCATTAAATGATCAACATTTACAAAGACTTGATAAGACAATTAATCATTACATGAAAGAAATATGGTCTGCTCAAAATTCACAACCGATTTCTTTCCTTAATCGGGAAGTTCATCAAATATCTCAAAATGACTTCACAAATTACCTTCGATCAAGCTCTAATGCAATTAAAAAACCAACAGTTACACGTTCAGCACTTCCGGCTCAACAACAAACTATTATGAGTACTCCCATTGATGCCCTTGAAGTAGTACCTTCAATGATGCAAGATACTGGACGATCTCTTGAACAATTACAAAAAGAAAGACAAGGCGCTCAACCACAACGCCCGCCTATTCCTGAATTTCGTATTAGCTCTGAATCCGAAGATGGCCCTAGCCCACTTGAATTGTATGAAATGGCTAAATTAGCGCGTGAAAAAGAGGCTGCTACTGCTACTCAACAAGGCACACCTACTGCTCCTGTTGCTCCTGCAGCTCAAGCTTCAGTTTTCCCACAACCAAATGATGTATTCAGAACTATTCTTGGACCAGATGTTCATGTTCCTACAGGTGTTGCTCCATTACCACCTCCTATTAAAACCAGAAATCGGGAAACAGATGAAATTAGCCCCCGTGTAGCTCATCCTATGCTACTTGATGAACCTAGACAACCATCAGGAAAACAGAATATCCTCATCCGTCAAGATGACATACAACAATACAAAGAAATTGAACAAAATCTCTTTGTAAATTCACTAGATCGTGATTGGACTAAAGATAATATTCTATCAATGAATCGTTATAATTTCACAGTAAATTTTGATCCTTCCGCCGCATCACAAAATCAGAATCTAGTTCCATTCGCACAAAAGAAATTCAAAAATATTGTTCGCATCCAATTAATTAAAGCCATTATAAGCCGTGAAACTCTTGATGTACTTTTAACCAAAACGGATGGTTCTACTTATGCTACCACTGCACAAACTAATGTTCTATCTTTCCCTTCAGTTAATATCCGAATTTCTGAACTTGATGGAAATAATTATGGTACTAATCCTCGAATCGATGACAGCTTCGGCTTAGTCCATTATGATGCTCAGTGGGTATCTGATCCTGCAGGCGCAGCTGTTGTTCCATCATCTGGTTTAACTACTAATAATGGATATGTCAGTCTTGTACCAAAGTTCCTCAGTTGCGAACGAGTATATGAACCAACACCTCTTGCAACACTACAAAAACTATCTATTCGTCTTGAAAGACCTACCTCAGCAAGTCTATTAAGTGATATAAGTGATGTTATAAATGTTGCGGATATATTCCTTTCAAGTGGAACAAATACATCTATTTATAGCGGTACATTTGCTGCAACGGGTATAAGCCCATACATTTTTATTAAAACAAATAAATATTTCTCGAAGTTCATGTGGGAACAAGGTGATCGTGTAATCTTCCGTGGTGTAAATGCAACATTATCCGGTGCATCGGATGCAACACAGAGTTCTATAAATGCAATTGAAGAATGGATCAATCGTGAAGAAGGCCATTTAATTGTTGGTATTGGAAACTCATCAGATACATCAGTACCTATTAGCGTTGCAGATGGAGCAAATACAGTTGGTTATGCAAATTACATAATTATTCAGAGTCGTTTCACTGATCCTGCAGCTACTGGTTCAACATCTCCTTATAATTTTGGTACAGAGGCAGATATTAATGCAGCATTTGAGGGTGCAACCGCATATACGGGATCAGGTATAAATGCATCTCATCAGGTACAGCTTGTATTTAAGATTGTAACACGTGAATATGATCCGGCGACCAAATTACGTCCTGATAATTTATAATTAATTTAATTTACGTAACAACTATTAGATATGTCTGCTGCACAAGCTCCAATGTTCCCTGGAACATATCAAACGAACTTAATTGATTATGGACAAAAAATGGCGAATCCAGCATTCAACCTTATGAATCCTTTGGATATACCCTACGGCGGAAGTCCTTCAGATGTTTCAAGACGTCTCAAATTGGCGACAAATGATGTGATGATTCAAGGTCAAGTTGGTCGCCCTGCATATACCGTTAATGAAATAAATAACAGAAATGCTGTTCCTGATTCTGCTGAATCTCGACTTGCGAAGGCTGTAAAATTATGTGAAGCCGTTCAAACCGTTGATTGTAATAGATTTAAATCTGATCCCGAATTTGCCAAGACTTGTATGATGACACATGGTGTTGCTCGTAATAGTACTGGACAAAATACTATCGGTGGTCGTGTTCTTTATGAAGAAGATCGTGAATCTCAAATTGCAGCCGTTCGTGCTAAAGGTGGTAGCGGGCGTTACGTTAATTACACACCAACAATCGGTGAAGCTTCCAAAGACAAAATGAGTGCATCATATGATCAATGTATTGCAATGGAAGAAAAGATTAAATGCGAAACACAAGGTGATGTTTCATTACCTAATTGCGGAGTCTGTCAAGATGGTCGTGGAAAATATTATCGCATTGATCCTGCAGCACGTCGTGTTGGACCCTCTCTTAATGTTGTTGGTCAAGGTATTCTAAATATTGTCAGTCAATCACAACCCCAAGCACAGGCTAATTTAAATCTAACACAATCACCTCAACAAATCCCTCTACCTGCTGGATCTGAAGGTGGTAATTTTATTATTAGCATTACTGGAACCCCAGCGAATCCTCCTAAAATTGCAGGTTTCTTACAGGGTCCTAATTCAAATGGAATAACTCGTCTTGACCTTGCTTTTGTCTGCCCCCGAGAATTCATTCAGGGTTCTGAACCACCTATTATTGGTGGCTCGACAGAAATTGATGGAGAAGGTGTAAGTATTTTAACTATTGATTCTTCATTAATGCCATCTTCGGGTTCTGGGCCTGCACCTGAAGTGAAAATGAATTTAAAATTGGAGATTCCTTTCACATTTTTGGATTCATCAGAAGAGGAGGCATCCGTTTGCCCTGGTGCTGCATATTCAACAAAGGCAGCTTCTTTGAAGCTCTTTGCAGATGATCCTTGTTACAATCCTAATACACCTGGTCAGCACAGTGTAGCATGCTTACAGAAACGTTGGCGTATGGCTGGATGTTCAGCTCAAGGCACTGGATATCCTAGATCTGAAAGTGATGAAAATGCATCAAAACTCCGTTATGTGAATGGACAACCACAAACACTCGGTCAAATCGGTAATAAAATTTATAAGTCAAGTATTGAAGCAAAAACTGGTATGCGTAATGGCCAAAAGATGAGCATTCAAGATTGGGATGATGTCAGCAAATACTGTCTCGGCACCCGTATTCGAACTCCCTGCTCTGGTCCTAATCAAATGAATGGTCCTCTCACGGATGAATGTATTCAATACTTATATGAGAATCGTGGTGATAGAACATTACCTGGTAACCAATATGGTGAAGGTAGAACCTATACTCGTAGGGAATATGGTTCTGCAAGCCCTTCAGGACCTCATTGTACTAGAGAGGGAACTGCAGCACCTTATACACCTGAAAATCTTGCTATGGCAAAATCTAAAGGTGGTGTAATCGGCGTTCAAAGATATTTCGATGAAATCCAACAGAGAGCACAAGATAACTCCTTATCTGATAACGACAGAAAAGATGCAGTCAAGAAATGTTATGGTATCGACTTTGTACCTGATCCAAATATCACAAGTCAAAATCCTCTTAATATTAAAGGAAATATTTCTTTACAACCTCATAATAATGATAAATTCATTAGACACCAAGGATTTGTAATGTGGCATCATCCGAATGATGGTAGCACTCTGTTCAAAAATGATGCATCTTTCAAGGCATCACCTCCTTTATGTGGTAAGCCAGGATATATGAGTATGGAATCAGTTAATTATCCTGGCTATTATGTAATTAATGAGGGTGGTCGTGCTAAGATTGTTCCAAGAGAGCAAACACCAGAATATGAAAGTAGAGCTTGTTGGCAACCCACAATGGGTCAAAATAATTTTATAACAGGTAAGACTATTACATCTGGAGTTGGATGTGGTCTTCCTGGATTCATTGGATTCGAAAATGCCTATACTCCTGGATCATACTTACGTGCTGGACCAAATAATATTGCCGATATTTATATCCCCAAGACAGAACAAGATCGCAATGATACTTGTTTCCGCCCAAGATCTGCATTAATCCAATAAAAATTTGTTAAACGCTAATTATAGAAAATATCTAATTTTTTAACTTGTATTAAGTAATTAGATATGTTTGCTAGTTTCAATGAAGCATTTAATGATATGACGTTCCGGCAAGACCTGGATAATCTTTTTAATAACGTGTTCCCAAACTTTATTGGAACTACGGCTGAGGGTGCCAAAATTGTAAAGAATAATTCAGCTATTCAGACTGGACTCAAGAAGGCGACTACCGATATTGTTGGAGGCGAATATGGAAAAAATATTTATCCCAGAATTGATACTTTATTCCAAAGTCGTGAAATATCTCCTGAAATACTCGCAATGCAAGAACAATGTACAAAGGGCTCAATTGATAATCTAATTGGAAGTACAAATCCTGCTGCCAAATATCGCTGTGGGTGGCTTTATCAAGATGATCCCAATGGAATAAATCCTACAATCAGCAAAGGTTGGCTTGGAACCCAACAAGGACCATTTGAAGTTTTCGATGAAAAGCCTCGTGGTGAATGGTTCTGGAATCTACAAGCTGCCAAACAAAAAATGGAACTTGATCGTTGTGCTAAAATGCAGAGCTGTACTCATATTGGATCACCATTATTTGCAGGTAAATGTGGCTGGTGCCAAACCACTAATCGTGGAATCGTTCTAGATTCTTCTGGCAATCCTGCATATCCTAGTGTAATTGGACAGAGTTGTGCTGCAAATAAAATCACTCGCACCACAACTGGATGTCCTGTGCCAGCAACCACACAAGTCGTTGTTCGTAACCCTGAAACCGGTCAGCTCGAGAAAAAAACCGTCAGCCGTGATCCTTGTGCAGCTATTGATGGGCGTATCAGTCAAGAGTGTCTTATTCAACAAGCAAAGGCTGCTGGTTGTACTGATGAAGGTTCTTTAATTAAAGCCCTAGAAGAAAATAATAATCCAAATGATCGTATTGGTCTATTACGTCCCAATATGGCTTACATGGTATATCAGGAGCGTGCTCCTATGAAACTTACTGATACTCTTTTAGCTGATGGAAAAATCGGTGTTGATACTGCATTATCAGAGTTTTCTGGTCTCGCTGGTGCATCTAAGGATTCCCAAAAGACTGGCCTACAAGCTGCCGCATTTGATCTCTGTACCGCTTCGGGTACAATTAGCCAATTCGATTTCTGTACTGAAATAACTGATACACAAACACCTCCATTCTCCCTTGATTGCTTACAGAAGGAATTCAAGAAGGCTGGTGGCAATCAAACTGGTGCTAAATATCCCACAGATCAGAATCTCGGACAATACCAAGGATTCCCTACATGGAGAGCTTACAAGGAATTCTTATCAGATTTGGCCGCAAGAACTCGTTCTACTGATATTAAGGTACAGGAAGTCGCACTACGTGATCTATTAGGTATTAGCCGTGAAACTCTTGGAAAACCCACAGTCCCTCCTGTCAATGCCTACGAAGTCTTTGCTCTACGTATGAATTCAAATGACGATGCTCTCTTCATGGGTCGTTACTTCTTCAATGGCTCCGAAGGTCTTCCTATCATTGATGGTTCAAATAAAATACCTGGTCTTGTTGGCAATCAAGATGCTTCCTTTGTACTTATCACCGATCTTCGTCCTACTATTACTCAATCTGTACAATTCTCTTTCCCTCCTGGTGCCAGCAACGGTATCAGTGCCACATTAAATACTGATAGAGAACGTATGTGGGAACGCTATGCAAATTCACCGAATGATTATCGTCGTGATTTCCCACATACAAGTGCAATTGCCACAAATGAATCTTGTACAAACGTCAAGAAAGGTGGTAAGAATTATCTCAAAGTTTATTTCAATCAGAAATTTGGTCCTGCTGCTGGTTTCAGAATGTTATATAAGGATTGTAATTCAGCGGGTGGTACTCGTCCTATTCCTGCTAATTGGATTTACTTGAATCAGGAAATCCGTGCGCCTATGCTTTCCTTCGAAGTCCGCAATCGTTCTCTTCGTGGCAGTCCTAGAATCCCTGGTATGCATGAATATCGTATGCCTGAATTCTTTATTGCTGACAATCGTGCTATCCTTGTGGAAGATCGTGCAACTAATGCTGGCCCTAATGATATGAAATTCATCACCTTTGAATCAACCGGTTCTAAATGGGAAGTCAATAAACTTATGACAATTGATTCATGGCAATGTATGACTTTCTGCTTCCGTATGAATCGTCCTAATAAGGCTGGATTAGAAGCTATCTTTGCCGCTCGTCTATCTGAATTCGGTATCCATTCCTTAGCCAACGGTAATATAAGTTTCTTCATGCCTGGACATAATGCTCAATTCGCAGCACGTCTAGGTGTCTGGTATAATGTTCTCATTGTTAAGAAATCAATTGGTGGTTATGCAAATAATAATATCACTATCTATATGTATGAGCATGGCGCAGCCAAAAATGGTGTTTCATTGACCGAACAGGCTAATCGTTCATCCAAGACCTGGAACACTTCAAATCCTTTGGGAGGCCCAGGTTTCGCAATTCACAGCTGGGGCGCCGATAGCTCAGCCCCTGTCAGTGCTGGGTTCTCATTAGCCCATGTCCGTTACTACGATTATGAGCTTACCCCTGAGGACTTCAAGAAGGATGTTAATAATACTTGGGTACGTGAATGGTTCGAGGAATAAATGCAGTCTTTGCTTAAAAAGTTTTTCCTTTGACTAAGTAATGAATGCTATAGAAGAACAATATATGAAAATGTATATAAAAAAATTATGGAAGATAATGAATAATATAAATGAAAAAGAAGATGTAGTGTTTTTTCCACCAAATAATGACAATTTTATTAGATATGGAGAATCTGGACTTCTTATATTACCAGGTTGTTCCAAAATTATAAATTGTGACAAATCACTTACACTAATTCCAAAGTTGCCGCCTATAACACCAAAATGTCCTTCATGTAATACTTTTATTCCAGAAGAAATATTTTTTGATTCTAATATATATGATCCTGATAAAGAGCAAATATATTGCTCTACTAGCCAACATATGTTTAATCTAAGCATGGAAAAATATATATATTATCTCTTTCAATTACCACATTATATGAGGAATATATATAAATTTAATGGCACAGATTTGAAATTATTATCGAAATTAAAATATATAAATTCATTCGGTCCTAATGTAATTAGATCTATAACTATTCATAGTGATATAATTACAGATTTTTCTGTTATAGGTGAATTGACATCTCTTCATTCAATTACTATTAGATGTCCTGTTTTAAGAGATATTTCATGGATTAAATCATTGAAACAGTTGAAGACACTCATTTTGGAAGGTTGTGTGCAATTACCTGACATAAATGATTTATTGTCTCAATTACCTGAACTTACTACAGTCAATATTAATCGGTCAATGCCAAAAAATACAACTGTAATGCTTGATTATACATAACTTACATATTAAAAAATTATCCTATACTATATTGTATATTATAATCATATACAATATAATATAATGGCTAGTCAAGACAGGATTTCATAGGGAACTGCCTCTAACGGCTATACATGTTATATTTATCTAGCTCCAAATTCAGTTTGCATATTATAATAAATCTTAACTATTTTTATTAATGTAATAATTCGATATAAAGTGCGTAAAAATCCCAACTTAAAACTGTACGGTCGATGTAGAAACAATGTACATCCATATCTACACTACAACTACATCCGAAGATGAGCTTCATGTCTGGTGGTTAAGTCTTGAACAAAAATCAGTTGAATTACTAGATGATTTCCATATGATTTTTTACAAAATGAAATCATATGGCTTACTTAAAACTTATACAGGTGATATTTTGGATGTTGATAATCTTGAAATATTTGATGAGAAAATTATTCTAATGGGAGTAAATATTCCACCAGAATTGACATCAATTAAATTACAAGATGGATCAGAGCTTACAATTAAGCATGGAACAACCAAATTTATGAATCGTTTTAATGACCTGTATAGTATTTGCTGTGCTGATTATGATATAATAAATACATTTTCTTATGATGATCCGCAATATGTAGCAGAAACAGCGGAGATAAATCACTCAACAATACTACGAATGGCACCTATTACTAATGATTTAATTAGTCTTTCAATTATGAATAAGACTTTGTATCTACCACATATAGCATTAAATAAAATTCAATACAATATTTTAAAAATGAATACTAGTAATGTAATTATGAAGAATTGGTTTAGCTATTTTATTAATACACAAAATAAAGATTTATATGATGCAGCGTGTGGTATTTTAGAAACAATGAAGGTTTCTCCATCTCTAGCTCTAAAAGATGAACAACAGGAAAATGTTGTTGCTACTGAACCAGCAAAGTCAGCAGATCAATTATGGGTTGAAGAGTTTTGTAATTTGTATGCAGAAAAAGATGAAAAGTCTGATACACTATTATCGGAAGCCTATCAACAATATGTAACTGCATCTTCATGGACTGAAACTGAAACAGTTTCAATGTCACAATTTATTAAATATGTAAAAGAAATGCCGATCTTCACTATTAAACGTAAATCAAAAGGCATGGTAATTACCGGATTCAAATTTGTAATTAATTTACATCAAGATTGGCATAATAAAATTAGAAATGGACACTTAAATGAACGAAATCTTCTTTTTAATATTGATCAAAGAAGCCTTTTTATTTCTAAGTATGATTATAATAAAAGATTAGCAGAAATGAATTTAGTTGATAAGGAATATTATTTGGAAGCGTATGTCTTATTAAGAAATATTTATAATTCAAAAAATATTAAGACTATAATTCAACAATTTATTAAGAATCCTCTAATAGCGCCATCTTTGCCAATATTTTCTAATTATCTCAAGGAATATAGTGATAATCCTTTTTCCAAAGAAAGCCTTAATGCATTATATGACATGACAAGAAAAGTTGTATTATTTAATCCTTTTGCTAAAATATCAAATACACCCGTAAATACATTATCTAATAGTATTACAAACATAACAGCTATTAAGAATGAAATTGAAGAATATGATCCAGGAGAATTAGCATTTGGTTCTTGTTTGGAAAATCCTGTAAATTTGAAATATACTACAAAAGGTGATTCATATAGTTGTTATTCTTTATTGGACAATGCATTTTAATATTAATTAAAAAAATGCCAATTTACAAACAAAAAAATTATATAATGTTTAATACTATTATTAATTATTTCCATGTGCAGCAAGAAATGCTTCTTTTCCATGTTTGGCTAAATACTCCATAGTTCGCATAGTCCATCCAAATGATGCACCACTGTGACCATTGTAGCCTAGCGTGATCATATTATCAGAAATACTTTTAACCATCGGATTAGATGAGAACATGAAAGACTCCTCATTGAAATTCTTAAGATAGTCCCAGCCTTCGGCCAATATAATTGCATTATACGCATTCTCCAACATTTCACGAGAATGTTCATCATGGATCAGAGCAAAGTCAGAATTTTCAAGTATATAAGACATATGACTAATTTATATCTAATTATACATTAAATAAATTTCAAATTTTTTCTTTCATAATTGTTACTTGCCAATTATTTCTTTCAAATTCTATTTTTTCGATGTGCGCCACAGGTATTTTCTGAATAAGATTTATTATATCTTGTTCAGCAAATAAGTGATAAAATCTTTCATATACTGTACCATCAGTGTGGTTCCAAGGTATCATATAATCAGTTCCTTCTATATGTCTCCATTTCGGATTCCACGCTTCAGTAGCCCAAACAGTTAGAAATATTTTACCTCTAGGTTTGACAACTCTTACTAGCTCTTCTAGTCCTTTCAAACGACTTTCTTCTGTTGTCAAATGATGCAATACTGCAATACAAATTATATTATCAAATGTATTATCGAGATATGGTAATAATTTGATATTTGCTAATATAATGTTGGCATGTGAATGTTTTTTTGCAGCGATGTCAATCAATGTAGGACAGGTATCACATGCATAGACTTCACAATCCTTGCGCACAGATAAATATTTACCATTTCCACATCCTGCATCAAGAAGTTTTGTAGCAGGCGAAATGGTTTCGAGGAATTCCATTACTCCTTTCCATTTATTATAACGTGTTGAATCAAAATGATCTGCAATTGATTCATAGACAGACTGAACAATAATTTCGTTCATTTTAGATATTGTAGAATATATTTATACAAAAATCAATATTTTATGGCAAAGCAATTATTATTCATTCCTTTCTTATTTTGCACTCTATGATTGAAGTAAATGTCATTGGTTAATCCATTTTCTCTACGATACTTGGCTTCCATCTTCAATCTTTCTTCTTTAGCTTCATCTTGAATACCCCACAGCTTCATATAAGCCAATTCTTGTTCTGCTTCTGTCTTTGCAACTTTTAGACTTGATTCATATTGTTCTCTATTAAATTGCCCTGCTAGTAGTTTGGGAGCACTATTATTAATAGTATCTTCTAGTTTTTTATAGACATTAGACCTATTTTCTACCTTTTCAACAATCAACATTCTACCTAAATATTAGTGCGAGTTTATAATTTAAATAAACTCATGAGTAAATTAACTGATCATTCTGTTTTCACAAAACAGTTTCGGGAAGAACTTATTAAGGATCTCAATCTAAGTCCATCAATTCTCTGTCCTAAATGTAATTTAAATTATGTTGATAACTGGAATGAAGATATGTGCAGATATGAATGTGAAGAAGATTCATCAGACTCTGAAGAAGAACCGAAGACTCCTAAAAAGTATGAAGTTGTTTGTGTCTTCGACTTCTATGACACACCTTTAAAAGAAGTAATTGATGAATGGCTTCGGAAACTTTTAAGGATGTGTGAAGACGATGAAGAACTGAAGAATAAATGGCAAGAAAAAATTAATATTTCACTCTCTAAATAAAATTTATTGCGTTTTTTTTTGGACAAAATAAAAAATTTTCAGTGATATATGGATTCCACAAAACAACTTGATGAAATGAATGCTCTTGCACTTAATAACAATTTAGAACTTACTGATAAACTCAAAGCGCTATTAACGAAATATCCCTATATCTATGTACGCTACATGCTAGATAGGACTGTTGCAGAGATGAATACGGCTGCAAGTGATAATGCCGAACAGGTTGCCAATTACGATGCCATGATTAAACTCCAGACATGGGCTAAGAAAGATTAATCTTTGAGCCACGAACTATTATTAAAAATAAATGTAATTAATTAGATATGAGAAAAACAAGAAAAAAATATAGTAGTAGAAACAACCGACAAACATCGGTAGTAAAAAGGCGTAAGTCTATGAAGCAGCATGGTGGTGTTTGGCCTTGGAATATGTTATTTCCAAAGACCTCTATAAATCCAAATAAAAATTTAGCTAAAAATCTTGAATATTTCGATAATAATTCTGTGTTTTTACTATCAGGTCATTCATCTGAAACAGGATCTTCCAGATATAAATTAAAAGGTAATGAATATTTTGCATCTCCAATAGAATGTGGTAAAATGACAACTGGTACAATTATGCCATTTTTTGAATTTGTGGAAAGTGATCCAAAGATAAAAATACCAAATATAGAAGATGAAACATCACTTCATCCTTTATCATATAATGATTTCCCTTTTTCAGTAACATGGAGTATAAATAATAACTCATTAAATAATAACGTATTAAATGAAAACTTACTAAAAAGGAAAAAATGGGAGAGCGATGCTTTTAAACTCTATTTTTCTCAATCATCATATAAAGGAACAAATACTATTCCTCAACTGAAGTTTAATTTTTTTAGTGGGAAATCTATACTTACATCTGAAAAAAAAATTTTCCATACATATAATGGTGAGCCTATTAAATTTACATTTAATGGAAAAACTGATTATATTCAACCAGGAGATTATCTAATTTTTGATATTTCAATTAGCGGTGTTTTATATCCTAATCAAAAAATAGATCGATTAATTAATAAAATTTATGAATTAAAAGAAGAATATTCAAATATTATTCAAAATACTTTTAAATTACCTAATCTTGGCATGTATTATTTATATGTATTAATTCCTGCAATGGATGTTTTTGAAACAGAAACCGATTATATCCACTCTGATATATCATATTATAAATATCTAAAGGAAGTATTACTACATTTGACAAGTTTATCATATATAGGTTTAGACTATTGGGATTTTGATAATCCTGAAAAACGTGCAAGTGAATTGTTATTTGATGCACAAATGACAATCGAAGACATATTCGAATTTATTCGTGAAACAAAGGGTGATGAACCTGTTTTTTTAATTAATCCTTTATGTAGAAATATACCTTCTATTGTAGAGGTGAATTATAATTCTAATTATGAAACAAATACTAGAGGCCTTGCACCAAATTCTGAAAGACGACAAAGAATAGAAGCAAAAAAACTCGCAGCCTCTACCCCTCCACCAGATTCAGGGGGTGGTGCAGGTTATCAATTAAATTAATTTTTCTGTAATATTATAGTAATAATTATTCAAATTATTATTAAAAATAAATATAAATCATTATATTTTAATAATAAAAAAATCAGAAAACCAATAAAATTAAATTCTTTTAGCAGCCCGAGGTAATCCTGTAGAAGGATCAATAGTAACTCTTAGGAGTGGCGTGCCTTGTTTAACATCCATAATGTCATATGCGAGCATAATATTCGGATCATCTGTTGAAGGATCACGAGCCAAATAATATTCTTTTCCACCAACACGGATGAGTTGTCTTTGACGAACAGGAGCAGCTATTTCTGCCGCCGCTTCCACAGGACCAGCCTTCTTCGCTCTCTCCTTCGCAACCCGCTCCTCAATCTCACCTTCTTGTATATTAGTTGCAATACTAGGTTGTACTGAAGATTCGGATGGATTTCCATCAACACCTTGATAGCATCGAAGATCTTTTTCATTATCAGCGAAGTTAAGAGGGCAATCGATGGCAACTTCTTTCAGAATTTTCAAAAATCCTTTATTGAGTTCTCTTTTACGAAGAGTGATGTTATTGACGAATTGATCGGATGTTTCGCCTTTGTCTTTGATCTTAAGAGTCTCGATAACCTGCTTGCCTCGAAGTTGTTCTTCGGTGAATTTAACAATATAGGTAAATACACGGACATTTCTTTGATCAGGTGGAAGGTTTTGATGGGAGCAAATACGAACTGCACGACCTTTGACTTGTTCAGTTTTGACATCATTCCAGAAGGGTTCCATAATATGAACACCACGAACATTCATTAAAGAAATACCTTCAGCACCAGCTGTAGTGATACAGAAGACTTTACATAATTCTCCTTTCATATTTGCACCAGATTGCCATCCAGATTCTATCATAACTTTCTGAATTTTGGGAGGAAGTTCATCAATGACTCCATTGAAGAGTTTGAGGAGAACTTTACGATGTTCAAAACTGACAGAACCACTGAAGATAGCGAAACGTTTTTCATTAGCACTAGGACCCTTACGAAGAGATGCCTCGGCTTCCGAAGACAATGCAGGATCTGACTTAGATCCTGTCAGTTCTATATTGACATAACCATTTGCTTCGAGAGCATAACCGAAACATGTTAGACCCTCTGCAGTGTTGAACATTGAATAGACCAAAGATGATCCAGGAATCTGCTCGAAGTCTTCGATATTCTTTATCATTGCTGTGTATTTTGGACTGAATTTCTGTAGATTACTGTCAGGTGTTCCATTGATCTTCAGGAAGGTTTGTTTTTGGAGTCTAAGAGTTTGTAGAGCTTTTTGTAATCTAATCTCAAAAGGTTCTAATACAGCTGTTCCAAGTTCTTCGTCATCGAGCTTGGTTGTGAAGCCGGCTTCTTTGGCTTCTTCTTCTGCTTTTCTCAGGAATTCCTGTACAACCTTCTTGTACTTTGGATCAGTGTCTTCTACAACTTCTTCGTAAGAAGTCTGATAGGATTCTTCATCAAGTTCAGGATTTTTCATTACAGGTAAAATATCTTCTTCGACAACCTCTTCAGGAACTTCTTGAGAAATTTCTTCAGGAATCTCATCAGAAACTTCTTCAGGAACTTCTGCAGGAACTTCTTCAGGTGATTCTTCAGGTCCAGGAATAATTATTTGGGATTGACGAGTTCTTTTACGAAGTCCTCTAGTTCCATCAGGAGCAAATCCAAGATTTTCAATGTTCTTCGGATTCGTTTTGCGGCCTTCAGAGCTCTGTCCTCCTAGTTGTTTTATTAATACATTAGTGGCATTAATAAGAGCTTCTTCATCTTTCACTTCGGGAATAGCTGTCGCTTCGAAATCCTGATCAGAGTAAATAATAGTTTTCTCCTCAACTTCCTGAGCAAATTCCTCTTCCTTCTTAACGGATCTATAAGGTCTCTTAATGGATGTAGGGAAAGCAAAGTTACAAGCCATACGACTATTAGCACGGTAATTAGCACCACCACCACTAGTTGCCTGTACAATCTCATCGTAAGGATCGATTTCTCCACTATTACCTTTTACAAGATCCTTCGGTCTCTCTGCCAACTCCTTCAAACGTCTCTTAGTGTAATATTGTAATGCATATTCTGATAGCTCTACATCAACAATTTCATCACTTATAACAGTAGGTAAGAAGTCTTCACTGGCACCTTTATAGTAACTGACTAAACCATACATACGTTTCTTCAGTGTATTTATATTCTCTGGTTTTAATGTATCAGTATTAACGAAATATTTATTAAATTCCATCGGATTGATTGGTAAAATCGGATATGATAATAATGTAGGTTCAGATTTGAAATTGATACCAGCTTTTTTGCCGGCTTCAAATAATTCAGCAGCGACTTCTTTGGTAGTCATTAAACCTTCTTCCTCATCTTCACGAACACCCATAAATTCACCACGTCCATCGAGAACTTTGACATATCCATCAGGAAATGTTGTGACAATAACTTGTACATCCATTTGTCCAGGAGTAAATTCCACAAAATCAGTTCTTAGATGTTTATTGATAATGGATTTAAAAATATTTCTAGTGCTTTCAGATTTGTCTGATAGAATAAATTTCATGGCATGTGTATAACCACCAATCATATTAATAAGAGGTCCAAGTTCATCAGGGAAGTTAATAAGAGGAGTACCAGAGAGACCAATTACTTTGGAATTACGAGCCTCAGCAATTAGACGATATAATAGGAAGCCTTTTTCATAGTTTTTATTCAAATTACATAGACCAGGGCGCCATCTTTCAGGCGTAACAGGTTCTGCTGCAATGAGTCTAGGTCGCCCACCTTTCTTACCAGGTATTTCTTCCATGAAAGGATGAAGAATACCACGCATCAAATTCGATAAGTTGTGTATTTCATCAATTACAATTACCGCATTATCAAATGGCCCAGGTTTATCAGGATTTTGTCCTGCGGTACAAACCATTTCTTTTAGTTTATCACGGCTGATACCATTCCAATTAATGAATTGAATACGATTATCAATAACAGCTAAAATCTGGGCTTGGATATCTGTCTGGGATTCAGGATCCAGAGAATCGAAATTAGGAGTTCCTTCAAAGTCGGGAACCCAGATGTTACGACGACCAGGAGGATTGCGTTTAATTTTCTCATAGTAGGACTCAGGAATTCCAATAACTTCTGTCGCAAAATTCTTAATTGTCATCTCTTCAGCACCAATAGGGCCTAATTTGTCAAGATTAATAGCTTGCCAGAGATTTTTCAGTCTAAAATGACGGAAACCGCATTTACTAATTTCTGATTGATAGTTGGGACGTAGGGATGCAGGAGTGATGACAATAACACGTTTTTTTGCGCTACTGAAGAGTGCTTCAGCAGCAGAAATAGATGTGCATGTTTTACCTGAGCCGAGACCGTGATAAACTAGGAGTCCTCTGTAAGGGGTTTCTGAGCGAAGGTATTCACGAACAAATTGCTGATATAAGAATGATTCGATTTGGGCTTTGCCTTTGGCTTTTTTACATGCATCGAGATCTTTGGCACCAACAGGTTTAGGTCTCAAGGTAAATTGAGCGGCGAACTCGCCTTCCTGGGCAAAAGTACTGTCAAAGAATTTAGTGAAACCACGTCTAGTAGGTGGTACCCAAGCCGGGGGAGGTGTTTTAATCTTATAGGGATCTGAATATACTTCAGCATCATCTTGGGCTTTGAATTTATCCATAATAGCTTTTTCTTTGGATTGTATGGGAGCAGCTTTGGGGGCAGCGATAGTGACTTCTGCAGGAGCTTCTTCGTTGGCAGCAACAGTAGCTTCTTCGTTAGCCGCAACAGGAACAACAGGAGCTTCTGCAGTGATAATAGGGGCGTCTTTGTCTCTTTGATTTGCGGGATCAGCAATGAGAGAACCATCAAAAGCTTGTGGGGCTGCTTTCAAGCGATCTAATGCTAAATCAGTCTTCGATTCAGGTACTAATGCGGGATCGGCCTTTTCGACTTTGATTTTCATCGGTGCGAAAATCGGTTTCCGCCTTTTTTCCATCTTTGGGCTATCCATCTAATTCTATTATTATAGAATTAGATAAACAAAATTATCCCTTCAACACAGAATATTATTCCTTCAACATCTCTTCTAAATCTTCCCAAGTAGAAGCAAATTTAATATGCGGAAATAACTTTTTAAAAATTTTTGTATTATAAACGTAAGTCAAATACTCATCAGTTATATCTTTCGCCCTTAATTTTCCAGGTGGAATCCATTTAATTTTATCATTATTATCTATATAATAATTTTTATATACAGGAGGTAACAGTAAGACCGCTTTTATATATTTTGGGTCAATTGCTTGTCCAAATACTAATTCATTTTGAACTAATGCATTAGGTGCATAAGATTTAATATATTTGGTCCATGATTTCAGATTTGATGAAACGGATTTATTAGTATTATATTCGATATAATTATTTTTTATTTTTTTACCTCCAACCCATTGTAATCCTAAATGACATCCTTTATCTTTACATAAATTATCTATAAGTTTCATATCCAAAATAATTATATATTCTGGTAATGGATGACCTACATTAAATTTAGCGTTTTCATCATATAATAATTCTGTAAAAACTTGATTGAACATAATTGTATTTGATTGACTTTTATTTTCAGGAACTGTCTTTATTTTAACCATATGATATTCAAATCGGCCTACACCAGTATTAGCAGAAGGGCGAATACCCTCTGTAAGAATTCTTTCAAGATTCTCAGGATATTCAGTTGAATGAATTAAGTATTTTGGTTTTGATGGATACGTATTTATTATATCTCTATAACTTTTAGTGAATGATAATAGAGTTTTCATACTTTTTCTATGAGTAGCCCGATGGCGTCTTTTTCTTGTTTTCATAGGATTTCTAATAAATATACATTTTATGATAGTGTTTTAATTATTTTAGTTTTGTGGAGGGCAGCAATCAACACCAAATACCATGGCGGCAGCAGGAGGTTGTACGAAATGTGGTGTTTGATTATAACCAGGTACAGTACAAGGGCCAATATAAGTTGATGAAGGTAATCTTTCATCGTAGCAGCAAGTACTATAATAGATACCTGCAGGTTCAGCAGGAGGAGGTGTCGGGCCACAGCATACTGCTAGACCAGCAGCACGACTGGTAATTCCATCATATGTGACAGTACGACCACCAGCAGAACCACCTTGTAGTCTTGATGAAGGGTAACTATTGACTCCAGGACTAGCTGCGGAAGTAAAGCCCGCCGGTGTTAAGCAACAACTAGTTGCGTTAGAAGGAATATAATTGGGATTTCCTTGAGTTTGTGATAGTGTGGCTGCGCTATATTGTTGAGCTGCGGCTTTTACACGGAGATTGTATGTGTAAAGAGATGAATCAGAGGGATTAGCACGACTCCGATACACTTCAGCGGCTTGACGACGGAGTTCAATTAATTTACTGGCGTCCATTCTATATTCTATATATTTTCTTTGTTATTATTATAAATATGGCAAAAACACGTAATCGTCGTACTCGGAAAATGAATCAAAGTGGTGGTGGTGGAATATGGGATCGACTCAAAGCTGAAGTTAAAAGTATATTTACTCTTGGATCACCTAGTGCAAAGGATGTAATTCTGACTGCACCTGCAGCTTCATCACCACCACCTCCACCTCCTCCCCCAGCCAATATGGGTAGAATGAATAATCTTGTTTCAAGACCTCCATCAGAAACAGCTCTTCCTAATTTACCACGTAGTGTTAATAGCGCAGGTAGCTTTAAAACTGCATTCAGTAATAATATTAATATGAATGAATATAATTTAGCGAATGTCCCTATAAGAAATAACAATACTCGTAGAAGATCAAACAGATCTATACCCAATAATTGGGAACAAATCAATTTGGAAAATAATGCTGGTCGTGAATTCAATCCTTTTAGCAGTGCCTATAGAGGGGCCAATGCAAATCGCTTGAGAGCACCGACTAAGGGCGGTAGTCGCAAGCGCAGTCGTAGTCGCAAAAGCTATAAGCTACACAACCGTCGTTAAACCGGATTACTACTATCAAGAATCTGCAATGCTAGACGGGAAGCTTCTTGTTCAGCATCCTTAATGTTTCTACTGGTGGCTTGTGCGATGATTTTTCCATCAGGTAATTGAACACCCATAGTGAAAATTCTATCATGAATAGGGCCAACTACATCAATTTCAACATATGTGGGAGGGACACGATAATGAGCCTGGAAATAACGTAGCAACTGATCCTTGTAATTGGTATCATCATGGATGAGTTGTGCAAGATCGATATGAGATTCAATAAGATTAGTTAGCCAATCATAACAGACTTGGAAACCACGTCCCGGTTCATCTTCCTGTGAATATAATGCACCGATCCATGCTTCAAGCATTGATCCGAGCATTCTGAGGTTTTTACGACCATTACACATTTCCTCGACGTGACGGCTCATAATAATCCATTTATGGAGACCAACATCATGGGCGAGACCTCCGAGTTTCTTATTATTTACAATACGCATTCTAACACGAGTGTGGAATCCTTCACCTTGGCCAGGATACCTTTTAACCAAATATGTGGCAACAATGCAACCAAGAATACTATCACCGAGATATTCCAGTTCTTCATTATCAGCAGCCATCAAAGGCAAACAACCTTCAGGTCTTTCAGCGATTGGCATAGGCTTTCCGGTCTCTGATTGCTCAGACCACAAATCAGGTCGATCAACATATGATTTATGAACACAGCACTGTTGGAATAGAGCAAGAGATCGCACTCTACCACGCCAACCATAGCGTCGTAGAATACGATGAACATCATCGAGTTGGATCTCTTTATTATTAAGATTCCATGGATTGAAAACTTTTTGTTGCTGTTGTTGAGCTTGCATTTTGCAGATAATTCTAGTAAAACATAGTGACTAACTTTTAGACTCCCTACGAAAAATAAAGAGCAGATGTGATATAAACGGTGTAATATTATAATTGTTAATTAGATGTCTGACCCTGCGCCTAATCCAGAAAAGGCACTGAGTCCTTCGGGTGATCCTGGACCTTTGAAACAAATAAGCCCAGAACCGGCTGCTACCGCTGCCGCTGCTGCACCACCACCAACAGCATCAGCGACTGTTACAGAAACAGAAACAGTAACACCTACAGCACCACCAGCATCGCCTGAGCCAACTGCTGCTACAGCATCAGCGACGACGCAACAAGAAGAGCCTGCAGCTAAAAATAATGGTCTTCGTGCTGCCAGTAAAAATACTAATTCTATATCACCATCAATGAATGAAATGAATGAGCGTCTAAGAAAAACAATTGATGCATCGGCTGCACCAAAACCAGAAATCGATCAGATGTTAAATATTCTCGGTGACAAATATAATTTGAATCAAAAGTCGAACATCAAAGGTACTGCTTATAATCTAGTTACATTTGTAACTAATTATGGTATCAATCCTGATTACAAACTGGATGTACCATTAACAATTAAGGCATTTTATTCGGTTTTTACAAATCCTCAGAGTGGTAGGCCTGCAGAGAAATACGAAGACTTGGCCAAGAAACCAGCGTATCATTTAATTTGTAGTCACATGATGTATCGAATGGTAACCTTGAAGATGGAGATGCAGTTACAGAATCGTTCATCGATGCGCTATGGAGAACTTGAGGAAATCTATAAGAGATTCGATGAGTTCTTGAAGGAAGGACAATGTGGAAAAATTAGCAAGGCTGCAGCACAAGAGGCCTTTGAGAAGGAGCAGGCAAATTTATTAGTAAAACCTGGACCCAGTGGTGATTTCGTTGTTACGCCCCTATTAGAGAATAAATTAAATTATATTATTGCAATTTTGAATAAATTTGTTGAAGATGGCATGAAGGAGCGTCTTCAGCAATTACAAGTCGAGGGATTCGATTGTGATCAAATGAAAGGTCTATTAGAGGAATTACGTTCTGGTGAAGATTCGATGGATATTAATGTAATGGTTGAAAAATATATGCAACTTGGTTTAACACCTGGTGGTATAAAAATTTGTTTAAATAAATTACAAAATCAAATGGGAAGCCATGATTCTGTGGCTAAATTAATATTAATGTTCAATGAGTTGAAGGCTGGTGTGACATTAAGTGGGAAGACTATTGAAGATTTAAGTCGAATTTTGAAAGAGGCTGCTGCAGTTGCTGCATGCAAGAAGGACTGCCCAGAGATAAAGGCTGCGGAACAGATTCTTGAGGAAATAAAACCTATTGTAACGCCTGGACCTACCCCTCCTTCGCCAGGCCCTACACCTCCAGGACCTCCTCCTAAAAAGCCTGAAGAACCTCCTAAAAAGCCTGAAGAACCTCCTAAAAAGCCTGAGGAACCTCCCCAACAAGAAACTAAAGGGGTACCTGATGGATTTGTATATTATTCTAATTCTAATAATAAGGTTCAAAGATTCAAAGATGGTAAAAAAGATCCTATTTTAATTGCTAAAATGTTAATGGAGCAAATTAAGAAGGATGGAGTCGATAAATATTTAACGGAAGATGGATTTTTAAAAAAACCTAATATAAAGCCAACGGATGAAAAGCAAAAATACACAGTTACAAATTATTCAGGGCAAATAGGATTTGTTAAATATAACAAAGAAAAGACTAGATTTGAATTTGAGATAGAGGGAGTTGAGCCAACAGAGAAGCCTGCATTAGAGCCTACAAATAAAATTCCAGAGCCCGATAAAGATCATCAGAAAAACCCCATACTTGATACATTTGTAGTTGGTGGTAGTTTCCCTAGAGAAACATTAAGACAAGATGCTTTTGAAATTTTATATGGAAAAAGTGAAATGCCGACTATTAATACAAAATTAGAACAAAATGGACTATTGAATACGACTGTATTTTTCGATGATACTAATAATGGATTTACTATTAAGGAATCTAACTCTGCGATAATTGCAGAAGACATTATTGCAGATGCTTCGCCTGAAAATATTGGTGACATTTATATGCCTAATCTACCGCTTCCTGCACCAATTTCCCTTATTTTACAGCCTTCAGAAGCAACACCTGTCTTAGATGAAGAAGGTAATAAAAAATTAATTGAATGTAATATAATTCCTGTATATGATGCAGTAATAGTTTTTGAATATACTCCTATTAAAGGTATTGCTTCTGAGCAAATTGAAAAATCAACAAATTATTACATTGATAATAGTAAAAATAGTCAAGGATTAATCGAAATTCATGACAAATATGAAGTTGTAATTAAAAAAGGTTGGATATCAAATACAAAAGAAACATTCGAGGAAAAATATGCAATTAATGTTAGAAATTATAATCAAGAAGAAAATAGTAATGATGTTCCACAACTTCCAGAAGATTTTGATGATGCAAGTACTGAAATAAGAGAAAAAGCCATTACAGCTAATATATATTTGGATATTCAATTACCTGAAGCAGCAGATGGTTTCAAACCAACAAGTCCTTTTCATATAATAGTTTGGTTAAAAAATAAAAGAACAAAAAGACCAAATGAATGGGTTGAAGAGCAAGATGAAAAATATAGAAATGGTCATTTTATTAGACTTATTTATGGCCCAGGACTAGAAGATAAACAAGAAGAACAAATGATTCCATCAACTTCTCCTAAACCTATAACAATTAAACCCGTTCTTGACGATGAACCAGGAATAGTTGTGCCAAGTGTAAAAGAAGAAGAGGTATCAAAAACAATTAGACCTGAAATTGTAGATTATACAGTATATGTAAAGGAAGAGGATGGTTCTTTTAAACAAGCTGGAGATAGTGCCAAGAAGAAAATTGTAATTAGAAAAAACAATTATAAAATTAATGATAATAATACTGTCAGTTTTGTTAAAAAATCAACTGTAGATGGCGAAAATGATGAGGAAATCGAATATACTGTATTTTTAGAGAAAGATGGTCCTAAATATCAAGTATATTATGATCCTGATCAGAAGAAATTCTATATTGATTTGAATGAAAAGCCTGAGGAACCTGAACCTGAGCCTAAAAAACCTGAACCTGAGCCTGAGCCTAAAAAACCTGAACCAACACCTACACCAGAGCCACCTAAATCAGTTGTATCAGGAAAGCAATTATATTCAGGTACTCAAACTATTTGGAAAGAAATAGATTTCCAAAATTCACAAGCGCAAAAATCAGGGGCTAATTCTAGAGGTGACCGTAAAAATTGGATTCTTTTATATAAGTATTTCAATGATACAACAAACAAAGCATATTACAATTTATCAAGACATAATACATTAATCACACAGAATATGTGGAATAGATTACCAACTACGCCAGAAAATATCAAAGAGGCTTTCAAAACAGTTATGGGTAATCGTATTGTTGATTATCAAACATTAAAACAAAGTATTGAAATAGCCAAAAAAATACATGCAGGACAGAAGACTGATATTGAGGAATTTGAGAAACTATTAGGAGAAAAGAATGAATTGGATTCTAGAGGTATTACTGATGAAAATCTTTTAACAACTGAAGAAAAATCTAAATTCGCAAAAATTTTAGCCTTCTTTGCAGGTCTAATACCTGAATCATGGATTCCTGCAACAAATAAAGGCGGTTCTGTAGGAAATCGTCTCAGATTCATGCGTAATAAAAAATAAAGAATTATAATAGAAACTCTATGAATAATAATAATACCTCAAATTTTGTGAATGCAAATGCATCAAATAATAATAATAATTTGACGCAATTCAAAGGTTACAATGAATATTACGAAGAACTTCGAGCAGCTAAGGGTCGTAATTCGAAAACAAATAATAATGAGCCTACGTCAATAAATTTATTCAATAATGCATATAATAATAATTCCGCCTCAATTGCATCTGATCCCGGTCCTGTTAATAATGAACCTTCACTTACTTTAATGAAGCCAAATCTTGCATTAATGAATAACAATGCGACTGCAACTATGACAAAAAATTCTATTATTCAATCGATTCTTTCTGATACATCAATTCCTATGGAGAGAAAACTAACTATGCAGCAAATCATTAAGAGTCTTCCTACAGGTGAATATGAGAGACTTTCAAGAGAATATCATGGGATGTCTAATAATAATATTAAAAAACCTGCACAATTTGTAACGTTTTTGATGGAAAGGGTCAAGCAAAAGGGTGGTAAGCGCCGACGCAGCAATCGCAAAAGTCGCAAACAAAAAAGACGTCGCACTAATAGAAAATGAAGAACTTCCTCGCATCACTTCCTACATATAATAAAACCACCGGATTTTTGATAGCCGCTCTCATCATATTAGCGTTACTAGCAATTTACTTCCGTTCTTCGACTGTTTCAGGCTTCGCAGATGGTTCCGGTGAGAAAACATTTTACATGGTTTATGCCGATTGGTGTCCTCATTGCCAAACAGTGAAGCCTTCGATGCAGAAGTTCAAGGAGGATGTTTCTTCAGGCTCTGTTTCAGAACTGAAAGGAAAGTCTGTCAAAGTTGAATTAATTGATGGTGAATCGAAGAACCCTGAATTAGACAAGTTACCTCCAGTGAAGGGTTACCCAACATTCTTCTTGAAGAGTGGTGCAGATGTGCAGGAATACAAGGGTCCTCGTGAAGTCAGCGAGATGATTAAGTTCATTGTTGGCAATTAAAAGGATGCCCGTCGAATTAAATTAGATTTTTTATGAAATTGCAGGAAGTCTTTTACTGCTTGGGATCCAGCTTTATAGAGCTGTTTTCTTTCATCAACGCTTAGACCAAATTTTATTGAGCTAATCGGTGGTGTTTTAATACAAATAGTATTATCTTTATAGCGATCATATAACAAGGTGCTTTTAGAGTGTGAGGTAATTTCATATAGACGTAGAATATATGAATCTGGTCCATCGAATTTATTCCAGACATCAATATCTTGTAGAAGTATAATTCCAAGGGCATATTCTTGTTCTTCGGCGGTTAGAAGATTCATGGGATAAAGTCCATGGACGCCTCCATCGACATGTAGTCCATCATCTAAATGGACTGGCCAGAAATAGAAAGGGAGAGACATAGAGGATCTGAGAGCATCTATTAGGCGGCAATTAGGAGTATTTTCGTATGAAAAAACCACAGGTTGTCCTGTACTAAGATTGGAGGCAACCACGGCCAATTCTTTATGAGTGGGTGAAGTGTCTTTAAGCCCCTTGAAGGTCAAATCGGCTGGAAATCCTTTAATGGTGAGGAGTGCTTTGAGGAAGCTGACTAATTTTTCTCCTGTATCAATTCCATAATTATCAATGAAGGATAAGAAACCATCAGGTGCCGGTTCTTGTAAGACTGCGAAATCGAATCGCTCACAAATATCTTTGAGGGCTGCTATAGTATATCCTAGAACCATACCGAAGGCCACTAATGAACCTGCACTGAGACCAACATATTTTCTGACTAATTGTAATAATCCTAGATCATTGAGTTCTTGTAGAGCACCTATATGAGCTATTGCTTTGACACCCCCGCCACCTAAAACAATTGTTCGAGGTAATTTCATTTAAAACTATTATAAAATATTATTTAAATGAAATTTAATTAGCACATATGTGCTGCGGCGTGCGCCAAACAAAACGTTAGATAAATATTACTATTAGATAGTAATTCATTATGTATCCAAGTGGTGGTAATCGAGATACAATAGATATCCCAGTATTACCAATAACAGATTTATATAAAAATAGACAATCCCGGGATACTGCTAGACTCAAAGCCTATAATAAGCTCTTAGAAACCATTTATCATCGTATTAGAGTTGTGTCAGCAATGCCTACACATCCAACAAATATCTTATATACGATTCCACCATTTATTTTGGGGGTTCCTCGTCTCGATCTACAAGATTGTGTAGTCTATCTTGTATGGCAGCTTAGGAATAATGGTTTCAATGTACAATTTACATATCCAAATATGTTGAATATCGGCTGGGGGCATCATGAACGGGATTATATAGCAAATGACAGTCCTATAGCACAGGCAATGATTGCTACTACACCGGCTCCGCCGGCAGAAACAAAGAGAGGTCAAGCAGGTCATGGGCAACCGAAGAAATCTGCAATGAAGAAGAATTCATTCGGTTCGGCAAATACGAATGAAATTATAAATGTTACTAAAATGGATGTTGGACGTCCATCAGAACCTCTATCAGCAATGGACTATCATCCACCGACAGGCTTCTTAAATGCTATTGAAAGACCAGCACCTGTTACACAATCTGGTGCAAAATTTATTGGGTTTTAATTAGATAATGCCGACTTTTGAAAATAGCAGAATAAGTAATAATCCTTATATTTATAATGGTTCTCGTACAGCACCTCCTAATGTTAATATGATGAACAGACAGAAAAAAAATACTTTAAGAGTGACCAGGAGTAAGACATCTCGGAAGACTAGTGTTTTATTCAGAGCTTCTACGAATCAACATAGGAGGCGCTCTATCAGAAACAGGAAATGATCCAGGTCCCGTTCCAATGTATGGAATATTCTGGGTATAGCTATCATCAATTGAACATAATAGATCTATATATTCACCTTCATGACTGTTAAATGTTCGAATCAAATAAATCTTACTGAAAACCATTTCACCGAGACCATTACTTTTGTATTCACGTACTTCAGCCCATAAATAGGGCATATCACGACTTTTTTTAAAATTTGCAACAGTAAGAATTTCATTTTTTACTGTTTCAAAACTATTAAATACTCTTTGATTGAGGAAGTCTAATTGGATGTCAATTATAGAATCTCTCATACGATAAGGGAATAGAATCCACATTCTTGCTTCAGGTAGGAAATCCATTGTGTATTGCTTGTTTAAATAATATAATTTATATTAAATTATTTCAAATTTATTTTATCGGAGCCCAGCCGAAGTCCAAATATTAATGGCTCTGGTAGCAACTGCATCACCAACACGACGAGTACCAACTTTAATGTCGGCAAGGGTCTTCAGATCTGCTCGAAGAACAGCACCAGCGGAACCATTACAGGCTGCTAGCCAGGCTTCAGCAATTCTGACAGAAACTCCTGGAACAAGACAAAGAAGTGAAGTACCGAAGACTCCAGAATCTTCAGTATTATTCTTTTTTACGACGTGAATTCCATCAGCGGCTCTTTGAGCAACACCTTCGGACTGGAAGGCTGTTTTGTCTTCGATCCATTGGCTATGAAGCATTTCTACAAGATTGGCGGTTCCTGCTACCGAAGAACTCCTGAAGACTGGAATACCATGTTTGAAAAATAAACGACTTACTAATTTTTGTATGGAACTTTCTGTCATAGATCCTCGAAGCATTGAAGGGCTTCCTTCGAGAATATAAGCAACCTTCGATCCAAGTTCTTGAGCGGCAGCGAGAAGTCTTCCTCTTTGTTCTCTGTAACGACCATCCATAACTGAAGACTGGAAGTCAGCATACGTCTTCCGTTCAATTAATAATACAGGATTACCATTTTCCTGTCGTCCTATATGGATATCCCCGACGTGAAGTTGTTTGAAGTCATGTGGCACAGAAATCTCTTCATGTAAAGCTGATTCACGAACATCAATAATAAGATCTTTTGGTTCTATTGTAGCAGAAGCAGTAGCCATTTCAATATAATATTATATAAATATTTGCTTTAGACAGAAATATTTATATAATGGAATCAAAAACTTGTTCAGACTCAGCAGCCCAAGGGCAACCAAAAACTTTTGAGAATATGGTATATGGTGTTCGTGTTAGCAATGATTTATTAGTTACTGATGCACCAGAGCTTGAACACAAAGACAGGAAGGATAAAGATGAATCCTGTTGGTCTCTCTTATTTGGATGTTTAATGTGTTCTTAATTATAAATATGATAGTCATTGATAATAATTTTATTCAAAAAACTATTAATGGAAGATCGATGTGCCTAAAGTCATTTATAAATTCTTTATAGAATGTCATCACAAAACTCTTCAATAAATAATAATGAATTTACTTCGGAATTTTTTGATGACGCCTCTAGAGCCTGGCTGGCCAATAAAAAACGTGTAGGTGCATCATACGTATATATGTGTATTCACATAAAATCTAATCAAACTCAATGTAAAAATAGAGTTTGGAAAAATTCGGATTTCTGTTTTTATCACTATAAACTCAAAGATAATTAATATGATTTGCTTTTCAAATCGTGATCATGTTTAATATCATTCAATAACTTATAATTTAAATTGTGATTTCCTATTGCATACGCCATAACTCTTTCATATAAGCCACCACAATTGATTAAATAAGGGTTATATCTTGGCATTTTAAATATTTCATGAAGTTTATCATATATTTGAACAACCCATTTCATGATTTCGGCATATTGCTCTGATGGTATTACAAATGTATTATATAATGGATATGCTAGTAATCTATTAAATTTTTTCTTAAAGAATTGTTCATAATCATTTATAATAAATTCTAAAATGGGTGGTTCATGCCATGTTAAATAACTACAAAATACAAAATCATGCAATGAAAATGCAAAACAGACATTAGACTCAGATATATTGGCTAAAATAGTATTAATTAAATTCATATTAATATGCATATCATATTGTAAAAAACCTATATATTTATATGGTAAATGAAGATTGTTTGCATATACATGATATATTACAGAATTTTCTTTAAAGCCTCTTTCTTGAAAATTATTATTATATATTGGTAATTCCCATTCATTTATAATTTTATATTTATTAGGAGTATATTCTTTAGCAATTTTAGTATTCACTGCAACAAAAGTAAAATATTTTTGAAGAATTTCTGCTGGAATATCAGCATAACATTCATCAAAAATTTTATTATGGAACACAACAAATATTTGAAACATTACTTATATTAATTTATAATTACTGTTTTAAATATTATCTATTTTTATATTTTAAAATCGAATACGTTTAAATGTTCGATTATTATTGTTATTATTATTTCTTTTATTTTTAAAAATATTATTTCGTGTCCTTTTACGACCAGAAATAGTGGCTGCTTCAATACGTTCTATTTGATCATCAAATACAAACTTTTTGAATGCAGCTGGACATAATCCAATCTCAGGGTGAAGACCTGGTGCATCTATAAAATATCCATCCAGATCATATAAACGACATATTGTGGCTAATGCAATATCATCCATATATTTTATTTCACCTTCAGAAACTCTTTTGACAGAATTATTTGCTTGTATTTTAAAACTAGTACTGATTGCTACTCCTTCTTCAGGAGCAGCCCAGTTTAATATTTCACGAATTGAGTCGGGTTTTCCCATATCTATTAGACGAATTGTAGAACCGGTAGGTATAAATTTTTTGATATAATAAAATAATTTGCCTTTACCAGATTTGTTTTTACGGACATAATTATCAATATACGATTGAGCATATTTTGGATCTGTTAAAAAATACGTCGGTTTATCAAGTGTATATAAATTCCTTATTGTTTTATTTAATTCACCTTTTATTTTATCAACACGCCATATAGGCTCTGTCCATTCTTTGATTTCTAACATGCTATTCACGCTATATTAATATCAGATATTCTATTTATACCAAACCAAATGATTTTAATATTTTCTGTGTTATACTATTTGTATTATTTGTATTAGTTAATGTTTTTAATACCTTTTTTGAATTAAAATTATTTCCATTAGCTTCATTAATTTCTTCAATTTGGCCTATTGAACTAGTTTCAACGGATTCACTATTTGTATTTAAATTAGGAGATATTATATTATTTTCATTAAATTCATTTAAATAATTTTGTATAAAATTCTTTTTAAGCCCTGTTACATTCGAAAACATAGGAACATTAATTACTTTTTTACTAACAGGTCCATATAACTTATTAACAATATTATTCATATTGATACGATTTTTAATAAGTTTTCTTGTTTTATTTCTAAAATTACGATATCTTTTTGTATTTCCACTTTTACTTATTGAGCGTATATTTGATTGATTTGTAATATTTCTTCTTCTAATATTATTTGATGATGTATTTGTATTATTTAATTTATAATTTCTACATAAAGGATTTATTAACAACATTGGTTCTTTAGTATTATTTGTTGTTAAATGACCATACATATGTTCATTTAGTAAATCAAATACATGACTAATATAAATATGGTAGTTTAAAATATTTTTGAAGGTTAATGTTGTGCCATTTGCATCTATAATTTGACTTAAATTTATTGTTGATAAAAGAAACATTGTTTCAATTGCTTTTTTACAATAATCAAGTAATGGATCAGATGAATAATCATCCATTATATCTTTATCAAATGCATATTCGGGAATTAGAAGAAATAATTCCATTACACCTCTAATAGGAATATCTTCTTTAGAAAATCCACAATTTCTAAGTAATTTAATTGATTCCTGTTCTAAGATGGGAAGATCATGTAGAAATTTTTTAGTGAATGCATACTTACTTCTTGAATCTACATTTGGATTTAATAAACCACTTATGCCCAAATAAAACGAGAAGTAATTACCTAAACGTGTTTTATCATATTCCTGGTTCTTGACTGTAATATATCTTATTGTATCTGGAATTATAACATTTTTAGTTATTAAATAATTAAATGGTACATATTTATTATTTGGTATAGTTTTTGTTTTTTGTTTTGTTGAAAAAGGTACATACATTTTGAAAGCATTTGATTCCCATTCAAAATTAGTTGATACATTTTCCTTTTCTTCGTGCAGTGATTGAGTTGATTTAAATGGAAAATGTTCATAATTTAATGTATAATAAGTCTTGGATGAAGGAGTTGGGATTTTTATTTTTGGATCACTATTAAGAATTTCATGAAATTGAGAAGTAGAAGTATATAAAAGGTATCCACATCTAGCTGGTGATGCATAAAATTCATGGGGTTTTAATTCATAAGATTCATCTCGTGGATGATTACCACTATGACCGGATAAAATAAAAACATTTTCATTGTCAAAATATTTTTCATCTAGGTCGGAAGCCATCTATTATATATAAATATCCAATATTGAGCCAATAAAATTAGTTCAATGTTGGAGTTAAAAACCCCGTAGTGGTCACGGTGGGACTCGAACCCACAACTACCCGCTTATAAGACGTGCTTCCTGCCATTGGAGATACGTGACCTATGGACTACTGCTCACACAATAATCCGGTGTGCCCCTTATCGGAATCGAACCGACGACCTTGCGATTACAAATCGCATGCTCTGACCAAAACTGAGCTAAAGGGGCTAGTGGGGATTCGGCAGGGAATGCATGGAACATATCAACATCCAGATCATGCACCCCAATTCTGACTCCAGCAATCAGAACCATCATCGATGTACCGCCCAGTTAGTCTTATACAAAAGGCTTTAGGTCATTTATTAAAATCCGACTGCTTGTTTAATGCGAGCGGTAAAATTAGTAACAACTGTTTGACATTCTGCTGCAGTTACAAGAACACCACCTGCTTTACTCAATAATGTCTGAATTGCTAATATATTTTTTACTCCAGCACCACTTGTATAAAAATATCCTCCACAACCACCATTAGATACAGGATCTGCAAATGAATTTATGGTTCCAAATGTTGAATTCCAATTAGGATGACCAAGTAAAATAAATAAATTACAATGAGATGGATCACTAGCATTATATGTTTCTCGGTAAAATGCATGTACTGTAAATCCATTTATTGATGCACCATTATATAATATACCAGAAGCTAATGTACCTCTACCGTCAGCACCTGAATCTCCTCCTATTTGCCAACCAACAGGCTGACCAGTTGTAGTTCTTGTTCCCAAAACAGTTAGGGGCAGGAATGTTGGACTTTGTGTTGGTGAAACATATTGAGTATATCCTAGACTTACATAATAAAAATCAGTATCGGTTAATGTTCTTGTATTATTTGTATATGTGATTGCAGAAGGATATGTAGCTATAGAATATGCTGCAGCACTTACATATTGAGTTCCAGAACGGAGCCAAGGAGTTGTTATATTACCATTATCATACATATCAGAACCACCATCATCAATATAAAATCCAGAACCATCACATCGATAGTTATAAAAACTAGGATTTCTAAAATCGGCCATATAACTACGCAAATATGTTGCAATTGTATTAAGACTATCAACTAAAATAGCTGATGTAACAGGGGCTGCCATCCGACCATATCCATAGGTTGCCGCTGACATCGATGCAATCGGCATTATCTATTTGTTATAGTCTAATACCAATTAGTCCGTGCTTGATTGGGAGCGAAGGAGCGTTCGAGTCCAGGAGTCCATGCTTGATAATCATTACGTCCTGCACGGGTTCTTGGTCCAGGCTCGAAGAAAGGATCTAGACCCGCAGCTAAATCACCTGCTGCTTGAGGAACCTCGAACTTCGCAGATTGAATATCCGCTGGTGCCATACGTTCCGTAGCAGCCTCAGCATCATCTTCATATTCAATTTTAGGGTTTAGCTCTTTTGTTTCATATACTTCATATACACCATCATCACGAATATCAACCATAGCAGAAAGACCTTTTTTCTTGTAAATCTTATCAATAAGATCCTTTGCATCATCAACATCATACTTCAAGTCCTTTGAACAGGCCGGGACATATGTTTGTAATAATTTCTTCTCTTCCGCTTCAATTCCATCATAATCTAGCGGCATTACAGAGAAACCTTCGATGGCAACATACTTCGATTCACGAACAGGTTCTGCCTTCGAGATATCAACCATCCATTGAGCCTGTTTCTCCTGGAATTTAGCAGCCGAAGGAGGAAGACCTGGCCACTCAAATGGTCTTGCAGCAACCTTCGCATTAATCTCCGCATCAGAATACTGACGATCACCTTCATTATTGAAAACTACATCATGTTCATAATCATCAACCTTTTGAATAGGCTGAGTAGTATAAGGTTTAGTCCAAGGATCAGCTCCTGCATCCTGAGTTACCGGAATTTCATCACCCACTTGAATAGCTCTTAGCCTACCATTTTGGAAAGCATCAACCTTCGTAAATCCTTTTGTCATAATTGCACCAATCATAATCGCAAATGCAATTAGTACTAAAACAATAACTAAATTAGTCAATAAAGCCATGTTACACTCTATCTATGAGTAAGATACAATTACGGGGTTTTAGCGCCTAAGTTTGTCATAAGGAGGCGGACTAACAACACCACCAGGCCAACTGACATAAGGAGCAAAGTTCTCTCTGATGAGATATTGACGAGAACTAATGTACAAATAAACAATACCAACAAAAATAAGTCCAAGGATGATAACACTATAAGGGAGCATTTTCTATTATATAATTAGAATGGCAAAATCAAACGCAAAGAAAACTAAGAAGAAGGCCTCACCTACAAAACGTTCTTCCAAAAAGACTCGTAGTGTTGGTAGTTCTAAGAAGTCATTTGTGAATGTTACATCTCTTAGTCAAATGAATGGTCTCAAGAATATCCTTAAAAAGAATACAATTATTCTAGTTCTCGTTTATGCCGATTGGTGCGGGCATTGTCAAAGATTCAAGCCGGACTGGAAATCACTTGGAAATATGCCTTCACGTAATGTACCTATGGTAAGTATTCGAGATGATGTTTTCCCTAAAAGCCCTCTCCAAAGCATGATGTCTGTTGATGGTTATCCTACAGTTGCCGTTGTAAATACAGCCCAAAATATCGCTGTTAATGTGAAAAACCGTGATAAGCCTTCTTTAACAAAAATTCTTACAAATGGCAATACTCTTAGCCAACCACCACCTCCCGGAACAAAAGCAAATGATCTACTTGATGATATGAGTTCAGTATATGATAACAACAACAATAATAAAATGAATAATAATAGCAATAATAATAACAATAACAAAAATAATAATAAGAATAATAATACTCTGGAGGAGCCAGCATTTGATTCTCCATTAGAAAACACTGAGATGGGTTCTGTGCCTTCAATTGGACCTGTTGAACCACCTGTATCAGAAAGTGCAAGAAGTATATCAGAGGCAATTAAAATGGAGGGAATGGAAGGTGGCGGTCTCTGGGAGAAATTGAATTCCTTTAAGTAACCAGCTTGACTGCGCAGAAAATTGATCGTTTAAATTGGTTGGAAGTTATAAGTAACAAGAATGTCAGACGATTCTCTCGTTTTCCAAATTTTAGACATTCTCCCTCGTGATGAAATCATTGTGAGTGAGAGTGACGATGCTATCGAGTGTGAATATGAATCTGATGGCAATTATGATGATGACGATGAAGATGCTATTAGACGTCGGCGTGCTCGTAAAGCCGCCTCGGCCAATAAATCACAGCTCCTCATCCATATCTTCGGTCGAAGCCATGATAGCAGTCTCGGTGGTGCCATCAGGATTGATGTACATGGTTTCTGTCCATATTTCTATGTTGAAATTCCTACAACGGTCACAGTATCAAATTATCGATTTGCTATGAGACAACTAAAAGATTATATTGAAAAACATTGCATTTTTGCAAATCAAGTAACCACGTCGATTGAACTCCGTGAGAAATTCTATGGTTATACCAATAATACGAATTTCCCATTTGTGAAATTAACTGTAAAATCTATGCAACATTTCTATAATCTTCGACAGATTTTCCTGTCCAAACAGGGTCATCCACAACTAAAAGCTCCTATTGGGGGATTTTGGGGAAAGGCTGCGCCCTCTATTTATGAATCAAACTTGGATCCTATGCTTCGCTTTCTTCATACACAGAACATTCAGCCATGTGGTTGGATTACTGTTAAGGATATAAGTATCGAAGATGCAACACTTGCAGCCATCAATGATGAAGCTATTCGTGTTCATTATTCAAAGGTTTTGCCTGCTGCCGCTCCAATGGCAGCAGCTCCTTTTATTACAATTAGTTGGGATATTGAATGTTTTAGTAGTTCAGGGGATTTTCCTCTAGCGAAAAAGACTTTCAAAAAGGTCGCTAAAGATCTATATACCCATGCTAAAAGTGGAGAACATGCCGTTGAATTAATCGATAATGCAATGATTTGGGACAACAATTATGATGTACAGGCTGCGCCTGGTGCGCTAATGAGCCCTATTATTTGCAAATACAGGTTGCCTCCAGATTCCAGAAGAATCTTCAGGGCTGCTATGTACAAAGATTCTGTTTATTCGTCTATTGAAAAACATCTACGTGCTAGATCAGAAGCTAATGGTGTCGATCGTGATACAGCTATTACTAATCTAACAAACGCACTCAATACTATTATGGGAGGTCGCTTCCCTCTCGGTGGTGACCCAGTAATCCAAGTTGGTGCTGTTGTAAGTATTAATAATATTGTAACTGAAAGACATATCTTTGTATATCCATCATGTGATGATATTGAAGGTGTAACAGTTCATGTATCACCAACAGAATCTGATATGATTAAAGAATGGTTTAAATGGGCCCGTAACAAAGACCCAGATATTCTTGTAGGATATAACGTATTTGGTTTTGATGAACGCTATATGTGGGATCGTATTGAAGAATTAGGACTCCAAGATGAAGAGGATATTCAGGCAATGAATCGTCTCTTTATGCAAGGAGGTGTAATGAAATGCACAGAATCCTTCTTGTCTTCATCCGCTCTAGGTGATAATTACTTGTATATGTGGGCGACTCAAGGTCGTCTCGAAATTGATTTATATCATTATGTCAAACGTACTATGAATTTGGCTTCTTATAAGTTGGATGATGTTGCCATGAACCTTATGTCAGGGTCTCTAGGTGATTTGTGTGATGCACCACCAAAAGATGGGATCCAAGAACTTGCTCTAAAAGGATCTACTAAAGATATCCGTGTTGGTCGTGCTATCAAATTGCTCGACGAATCAGATGAAGCTTTGACAGGTAAATTGGAAATTCTTGAAGTCTTTGATGGTGGAAAACGTATTAAAGTTGGATTAGAGATGGATGCTGAGGAATGGATTTCCTTGAAGGAGGATGCAGAGAAATGGGTGATCGTAAAAGATGACGTTTCTCCTGCAGAGATTTTCAAATTCCATTGCGGATCTTCCGCAGATCGTGCAAAAGTCGCAAAATACTGTATTCAGGATTGTGATCTTGTACTGGAGCTTTATAAGAAACTCGAAGTATTTATGAACGCCATGGCTATGGCGAATGTTTGTTCTGTACCTGTACGTTATATCTTTACACGTGGTCAAGGTATTAAGATTGAATCATTGATAGCCAAAGAATGTCTTGAACTAAATAAATGTATTCTTACAATGCCATCGCCTGAGCAAAATCCGAGTGATTCAGCAAGTTATGAAGGTGCAATTGTTCTGGACCCTATTCCATCATTCTATAATCGCTCACCGATCGGTGTGGGTGATTTTGCATCGCTGTATCCATCAACAATTATTTCAGAGAATATCTCTCATGATACATTGGTCTGGGTAAAAGATTTCGATGATGATGGATATTTGATTCGTCATGTATGGGGATCAAGCGAATATGATGGACTTGAAGATGTAGATTATACTGATATTAAGTTTGATCTATTGATTCAAGATCCTGAAGATAAAAGGAAAAATCCTCGTAAGATTAAGGCTGGTAATCGTATCTGTCGTTATGCACAAGATAAGGATGGAGCAATGCCGATTATTCTGAAAAAACTATTAGCTGCACGTAAAGCAAAACGTAATGAAGCTGCTAAAGAAACAGATCCGATGCGTCAAACGTTATTGGATACTGAACAGCTGGCATATAAATTGACAGCAAATTCCCTTTATGGACAGCTAGGTTCTCGTACATTTAAAATGAGATTACAAGACTTGGCTGCATCAACAACAGCATATGGTCGCTTACAAATCATGTTTGCGAAAGCCGTTATTGAAAAATTTTATGGACCTGGTGCAGGCGACTCACGTTGTGAAGCTAATATTATGTATGGCGATACGGATAGTTTATTCATTGAATTTAATCCCCGAGATTCAAAAACCGGCAAACGATTAACTGGTCGTGAAGCACGTGAAGCAGTCATTGATTTGACTACTGAAGCAGGTCACTTAGTTACACATGCGTTGAAACCACCTCATGACTTCGAATTCGATAAAGTATTCGATCCTATGTTGATGTTTTCAAAGAAACGTTATGCAGGTAAGATGTTTGAGTCAAATCCTGATGATTTCGTATATAAATATATGGGTATTGCACTAAAACGCCGTGATAGTGCGCCAATCGTTAAGAAGATTTATGGAAATGCTATGAAGATGGTACTAGATTATGGTGATGTAGAAGGTGCAACAAAGTATGTACAAGATTCTGCATTAGAACTAGTCCAAGGTAAAACAAGTCTCGGTTTGCTGACAATTACAAAGTCTTTGCGTGCAGAATATGCGAAACCGCAGAGCATTGCTCACAAAGTATTAGCCGACAGAATGGCAATTAGAGATCCAGGAACTGCACCAGCTGCAGGTGATCGAATTTGTTATGTCTATATTAAGCCACCTCCTGGACAAGCTGCGCCTAAACTACAAGGTGATCGCATTGAGACACCAGCATATATTAGAGCTACTCCAGGTATTGAACTGGATGCAGTATATTATATTGAACATCAAATCAAGGTTCCAGTTAGTCAGATGTTTGGTCTATTATTGGATCATATGCCAGGTTTCAAGAAAACGATGTTGCCTGAGAAATATGATGAAATGGATATAGATTCTAAGATAGCATTTAGAGAGCAAGTTGCAGAAAAGCTATTATTTACGCCGGCATTACAGAGTGCTGCTGGTTTAGACAAAAAGAGATTTATTAGTGCAATGTTTAAGGGAGCCTTGGTGGCTCCTGTACCAGCTTTGCAACCAGCACAACCTAAAAAGACTCGTAAGGCTGCTGAAACAAATGAGATTGTTCAGGAAAAGCCGAAAACAAAGAAAGTACAGAGTCGTTTGACGAATTTCTTAGAAGCAAAAGAATTGATTAGTATGGTTAAAAGATTGTCTGATGATAATTCTTCAACAGGATCGAGATCCTCAGGATCTCCTAAACGCAAATAGAGTAACAATTAGGAAAATTGAAAACTTTTTTCTTGTTTCTGGGATTTAAAGCACCAAAATGTCCAAAGATTATCCATTTAAGACATGGGACACCTATCTCGCTGCTCTTGAAGAGTTTCTTCAAACAGAGTTTTATGGAGAGACCTATCCAAAATACGAAAAGAATCATGATGACCTAGCAATTGTTAAAAAACTCGTCGAAATACATGGACAAGATGTACAAACAGGTATGGAAAGAATTATTAATACTATTACTGAAACAGGTACAAGATATGCAAAGGATTTCTTCCTCTATGGAGATCTGAAAGAAATTATTGACTATCTTCTATCAAAAGGAGCAGATTTGCCTGAAGGTTATTTATATGCTTCGAACTTCGAGGAGATGGCTGATGAAGTCCAAGGATATGATGCACGAGGCTTCGTAATTGACCATCTTGCATCCAAAGGAATTATTACTGAAGAATCCGCAAATAGATATGAAAAATGGTCCATGATTGATGAAGAATATGATATTGATTATGAGTTGAATCAGATGGAAGATCCTGAAGAATTTGAAAGACAACGACTAGCATATTTGAAGTCGTGTAGTAAGTTCCTGGCTAATATAAAGTAATCTACATACAAATAGTAAATGGGGAACACAATCTCCGATAATGTTAATGCAGTGAAGCAATATGTTGGCTTGGAAGTATTAACAATGAAGGATGCTTATGACCAGATGGCAATTAATGAAACCGAAGACAAATATCTCAAAGGTTGCATGGAATCAGAAGCAAATTCAATAGCAATTAGGAATGAGCATATGATGCCGTGTGATCCTTTTACACGGGAGCAGGCATTAGCAATGAGTACAACTGCATTAGCGGCTGTTCCTGAATCCTTGAAGCCGACAAATACAATTAAGATTGCTTTTTTTGAAAAGGGTTTGCCTCATACACGACCTCCTGCAACGATCTGGTTTCCGGAATCGGCTTTGAGAGCAAATAAGATGCAATTCAATGAAACTTTCCTTCATGAATGCATTCATTTACATCAGAGGGAGCATGAAGATCGTTGGCGCAAATTTTATGAGGATGCGTGGGATTTCAAGCCATGGCAAGGAAAGATTCCTAAGGATATTGAGCGTCGCAGGAGGCTGAATCCTGATACAATTAGACAGCCATTTTATATTTGGCGCAATAAGTGGGTTCCAATTGCCGTTTATTCTAAACCTGATGCGGCAAATCTGAGAGAAGTTCGATTGATTTTTTTGCGGCCTTCCACTGAAGGGAATAGTGGATGGGATTCGGTCTGCCCTGAAGGTTGGTTGGAGTTTTTTGGTACTCAGGAGCCGTCTATTTGTGAGCATCCGCATGAGATGGCTGCGTATTTTCTGTCAGATAATGAGAATCCATTTGATTCAGAGGCAGCTAGACTTTTAAGAAAGAAGTTCCTGATGTCAAACCTACAATAAAGTAGAATGAAAAGAAATAATTCTATATCCCTCATAAAATATGGAATAAATTATGAGGGATCTATTTCACAAGCTATTAAAGTACCATTAAAGGGAATTCCTGAAACTTTTGATGAGAAAACCCATCAAATCTGGAAGGAAGGAAAATTAATAAAAGAAAGGGAGTTTTCTTTGAGGGGAAATATTAATGGGTTAGATGGAAAGATAGTCACATTTAGAGGAGGTAAGACAGTCAATGAAGGGAAATGGGGTACTATCGAAGAATGGAGTATTTCTGATGGAACTACTGTGGATAATTCTAATAATTGTTATGAAAAACGTGGAAGGTCTTCGTCTTCGAATTTACTTCCAGAGGCTTGTCTCCAGATTCTAGCAAGACAATGTTTATCTGAGATCGGCTGCGAGTCGTCGATCAGCGAAGTACGAAGGATTCTTCGACATGGAAGAAGTGTAACATTTATGATGGAACCTTTCATCAAATTCTTGTCACTCCATGATGCTCTTCGATATGTCTATCAAGCTTCATTGAAGGGTGTAGCGTTTGATTTATGGTTTATACAGATTTTCTCGCAGATAATATTACTTTTACAGTATTTGGAAGAAAATATTGGATTGAATCATCGTGATTTACAGGGACAGAATATATTGATTTCAATGACTCCTACGGCAAAAACTATTGAAATTCCATTATCTAATGGTAAATGGTCAATGTCATATGAGCATGAGATAAAATTAGTGGATTTCGGGTTTGCGTGTAATGGATATGAGATGAATGCACCAGCTGAGGTGTCTGTTGGCGACACTTTTCCACCGTTTGAATGGTGCCCCAAGGAGGGAAGGGATATTTATTATATATTATGTTATTTCTATGGACAACCAGAATTTAGAGCTGCTGTTTCAGCGCCTTTGTTAGAGCAGATTCAGAAATGGTTATTTTCTGATTTGGGTTCTGAGAAGGTTCGAGAATCTTTGGACCTCTATGGTTTGAAAAGATTGGAATGGATTGCGTTTCTAGTAAATACGAGTAAATATCGATGCGCCTCATGCTGCCCGGATAAAATTCTGCCTTGGATTGCTCATAGATGGCCTGAGGTCTTAAAAAAAGTATGATGTGTATGTAGAGATATTATGGCAGCTGCAGAAGAACCAAGAATAGGTGGTGCTGTTATTGTGTGTATTTGTCGTGAAACAGATGAAGTACTCGTTGGGAGATTTAGTGGATTAACAACAGCATATGGTTCTAGAAGACCACCAGGAGCTCCAAACACTGCACCTAGGACTATTCGAAATACTAATGCACAAATTCTTCAAAAGATGAATGAAATTACTGCTCAACCAGGTCAGCCAGCTTTAACACTACCCGGTGGTTTAGTTGCAGGTTCTACTGAAAGAACTTTGGCACAAAAAATAAATATACGCCGGCACATTTTAACACAAATGCATGCAAGAATGCCTGATAATAATCAACGTATTCATATTGTTCATTTTTTAAATGCTAATGATAATGATTTTCATTTTAGAAATTTATATCATGCAGGTCATCAACTCCAGATAACACTACCTCAAGGTCAAAGAAATAATGAAGATGGTCTAACAAATCATGCAAATCGGATGAACACAATGCAAAGATGTGCTCAAAGAGAATTTGCAGAAGAAGTTGGTGTTAGATTTCGAGCAAACCGTTTTATTCATGCAGGAAATGCAGATGATTATTCTATATTTCGTCTGTGTATAAATCTTGCAGAGAGAAATTTAATCATAGATAATTATAATAATGGAAGCGGAATAGTTGTAAGAGATGGAGAATTAAATGATCCTATTCCTGATATTGCTGCACCTGCAAATCAAGTTGATAGATTTAAATATGGTTCTGAATTATTTAATGTAAATTTTATACTTATTGATGCATTTAGGGCACCTACTCCACCTGAAGAAATCCGTGCTGCATTTAGTGTCAATAGGGATCCTGATGGTACAAACCCATTAGTCAATCTAATGGTAATGAGTTGGGGTGGTAAAAGTAATAATATACGGTTTAGACAAGCAGATATATATAATGGTTGTGAAGTGTTACCAAATCCTCCAGGAGTAGCAGTAGTACCAAATCCTGCTGTTATAGTGTATCCTGCTGCTCCTATTGCTACTGGAGGTCCAGGAGGTCCAGTCCCTGCTGCAACCGCTACTGGTACTGGTACTTCTGCTCCTGCTCCTGCTCCTGCTACTGCTGCTACTACTGCTGCTTCTAACGAACGTGCAAGAAGAATAGCAAAGTTAGAAAGCCTACAATCTTTATTTAGTAATGGTAAAATATCAAAGGAAAATGTTATCAATCAAATTAGAAAATTAAAATATACAAATTCAAATCTATCAGGGTATGAATTGCAAAGTATATTACGAAAGCATGAAGCTAGTTCTGCTGCTCCTGCTCCTGGTGCTGCAAATACTATTGGAGATTCATCTACCGCTGCAAGTATAATGTCAAGAGGTGCTGTGGGTGGTCCTGGTACTGAAGAAGCTCGTCGTCATGCTGCTACTGCTGTTCCTGCTACTGCTCCTGCTGCAGTTGGTCTGGCTGTTCCTGCTACTGCTGCAGGTGGTCCTGGTACTGTTACAGATCCTTCTGCCATTCTTTTATTAACTACTGCTGCACAACCTTTTGGTCGATTTGTAGTACAAACTATTACATATCCTTATTTAGCCATAGGAAATCCTTTTTTACAATTACATTTACAACTTAGAAATAATTATTTTAATATATTACTACAAAATAGAATATCTCCTGAAATTGCAAATAAATTAGCAATAATAGCATATGCATCATCTGCTATGGGTAATGATGCACAAACTATTGGTGAAAATATAAGAGCTAAAGTTTTATTTGATACAGGCGATCCTGGATTAGCACAATATCATGGAAATTTAGCTATTAATGCATATTTTCCTCATTTACAACGTGGAGGACGTAGTAAAAGTCACAAATCTACGAAAAAATCCAGAAAGCAAAGAAAATTATATAAACGTCGTAACAGAACCAGAAAACATAAGTAAAAATTCTGTTTTCTAAATCATATTAATGTGCCAGCGCCGCAATTAAGTTCTGCTACGCCATTGATCACCACAAACATTACAAATATATAAGAATTTCATATTAACACTGTCATATTTGATGTAAATCACGTCTGACTTTGTTGAGCCTTTGACAGAAGGA
>JACCDX010567842.1_pt1 | contig 67439 bp, 97 predicted proteins | sample 7449681 | NCBI WGS metagenome assembly JACCDX01 (sample SAMN15323450, study PRJNA562643) | freshwater metagenome | isolation source: river surface water | place: USA:Blue River Watershed | collected 2017-08-18
TAATGGCGATGGAAGTATTAGGCATTAAAGATGTAGGCTTAGAGATATCATCAAATCAATTAGAAGAGGTTAGGTGGTGTGCTTCATTATTCTTTACCATTACCAATAACCCGATCATTGAGATATACGTATCACTAGACGAAGCGTTCAGTAATCTATTAGAGAAGGCTAGAACAAAGCCAATGGAGCTTGACGAATCTCAAGAGAAGGTTGCGTATGAAGGTATTGCTAAGGCTGCTGACAATGCATTTGAAATGTATGGTAAATTAAAATTAATTAGAGAAGAATTTAATAAAGATTATGGGGAGATTGATATATTGGACATTGTTAAGAAAGGCGAGAAAGCTGCGAAATTCGAAACAGTAATAAACTTTGCCGAGGAAAGAGCGGCTAAAAAAGCAGAAGAAAGTAAGGGTAAGAAATAATGGATTTAGCTAAACGACTAGATAGGTTATCTGCCACACATAGTGCGGAGGTTAAACGCAGAAGAAGTGCGGAGAAGAAAGCTTATGCCTTACAGAAAGAGCTAGATACCGTTAAAGCTAACCTAAACACCAAGGAGCCAGTTGATGTGTTAACTACTATTGTAGCTATACATGAGCTTAGAAAAACTAACAGGAAGCTAGATATCTACCACGTAGGTATGTTAGCATACGCATTACAGGTAGGTAAATTTACCTCTACTCAATTTAGAAATAAAACCAACTCTGGTAAGAATAAATTCTACGAAACTATGGCTGAGATGAGAGACTGGGGCTACATAGATATTACAGAGACTAATTACAAAAGACGCAGGGTTTGGTTCCATTTAACAACTAAGGGTCAAGCATTAGCCGATAGACTGAATGAAAATATCGTAAAAGCTAAGGTTAACTCTAGAAGGGAGAGATTAAAAAATGGCTAAAAGAAATAGGGAAAAGATATACGGAGATTTTGAATATGTATTACCAGTTCAACCTCCTAAGAAAGATATACTATTTTCTGATCTACCTAAAAAGAAACAGAAGTGGAATAGAACACCATTACCTGAAGATTTTGATAACTGGGATGTAGTTAAGCAGAAAGAATACGTAGATACCGAGTTCGAAAGAATGGATAACGGTATATGGATAATGCTTAATGGATCTCCATACTACATAACTGGCAAACACTATTTCTTCCTACAATGGTGGGTTCTAGAAGATGGTACCTATCCAGATTTTAGAGATGCCGATAGAAGGTTATTCTATATGTGGGATATCTCCGAGAAGGATGAGAAAGCTCTAGGTCTACTTTACATGAAGTTCCGTAGAAGGGGTTCATCATCGGTAGCTTCATCAATATGTGCATTTATCGGCATATCTGAGATGTTTCAAAAGCTTGGTATTATATCTAAGACTGGTGATGACGCTAGGATGATCTTCTCACAGATGGTTGTTAATGGTGTATATAACCTACCTAACTTCCTAAAACCCACATTCGCTGGTAGTGATAAGCCAGTAAAGGAATTCATATTTGCCGATCCAGCTAAAAAAACTAGTAAGGCAAAAGATAAAAATTCAGTGCACAAGGCTACCAAAGGATTAAACACCATTATATCTTGGAAGAATACAGCATTAAACTCTTATGACGGACAAAGACTTAGGTTTATATTCGTAGACGAGGTTGCTAAGTGGGCAGCAGAGGTTCCGTTTGATAAATACTATGAGGTTGTTAAAACCTGTTTAACTAAACTAGGTAAAAAGGTTGGTATAGCTTACATCACATCTACTGTCGGTGAGGTTGATAATGATAAGACATCTAGTGGTAATAAAAAAGCAGGTGATTCGTTTAAGGTAGTTTGGGAAAAGTCAAACCCTAATAAGCTATATAACGGTAGAACTGCTTCAGGTCTTATTAGATACTTCTCTCCAGCCTATGACGGCTATAAGATGGATGAGTACGGTTTCTCATTAATAGAGGAGTCTAAATTCGAACTAGAAGAGATTAGAAGATCTTACATAGAGAATAATGATATCCAAGGACTCAATGAACATATAAGACAGTTCCCATTCACTGAAGAGGAAGCTTTATCATCTATGAGCGGTCAATGCCTGTTTGATGAGGAGAGAATACGAGCTCAAGAGAACTTTATTAAGCTACAACCTAGACCGATCATGAATTTTTATGATCTAGTATGGGAAGAATATGGTAAAAAAGTTAGAGCAGTACCAAATCCTAACGGCAGGTTTGAGATATTTAGAATGCCTAAGAACCCTAATGCATATGATATTGTAAGAGGAGCCTCTGGCAGACAAAGACCTTTAATGCAGCATGAGTATATTGCAGGAGCCGATCCATTTTCTTCATCAGACTTTAAGGATAAGAGAGATGCCTCTGACGGATCGATTACAATATTGAATAAATATAACGAAGCTGATCCAGAGAATTCTGCTGTAGTAGACTTATTTTACTTACATAGACCTAAGACGGTAAACGAACTTCATGAGGATTACCTAAAATCTGTAGTATTTTATTCATGCGAATTAAACACAGAGACAACACCAGCTACGGTGGTTGACTGGTTTATTGAACAAGGTTATGAACACTACCTAAAAGAAACACCAGAGGCTGTAATACCTAAGTCAGATAGAAATAAAAGGATGTCAATGACTGGTAAAAATAAGTACGGAGTATCTGGTCAGAATAAATTTGCTGGGAATAGGATGAACGAACTAGCTCAGTTGTTTATGGATTCATTCACAGAGCATATCTTCTCATTAAGACTATTAGAGCAGTGTAGAAGGTTTGATCCTAATAATAGAACAGCGTATGACGGCTTTATGTCGTTTGGTTATGCGTTATTAGCAATGAATGATAGACCTAAGAAAAAGGAGAATAAAGAACCTATTAAGGTAATTAAAACCTACGCTATAAATCTAAACCAGTAATTACAATCCGAAAATAAACGAGAAATTGATCTCTTGACCCATCGGGAATACAGATACATAATCTAACCCAGCTGGAGTTGAAATTGCTGCAACATACTCAGAAAGATTATCTATAATAACATAATCATATTCAGTTGTAATAGTTGTAGTGGTAGCTCTTACAATGTAAAATAAGTTACCTGTAGCGAAACCGAAGTATTTAACTCCTGTATCAACGATCTTATGTAATGGTAATAAATAATCTTGCATGGTTATAAATATTTACGCAAATATATGAAAATTAATCAATTGTTCTACCACTTTACTTTATCAGCCCAATAGGCTGCACTCTCCTTGCCTTTGGCAATATTCTTACCATGCCTAGCTTTAAATGAAGCTCTTTTCTTTTTCATAGCCTCACTCTCACCTGCTTTTGGTTTCCCTGCTGTTTTAGCACCTTGCTCACCAAAGCGAATAATCTTCTCCTTACCATTAGTGCAAGCCTTAACAATATGACTCTTTTTTGGGTGAGATGGTGTACGCTGAGGAGCATTACACTTCATTGCTGATTTATTCGCTTTAGCCGCCATTACTTTTTCTTTGTTTGTGCCTTAATCTTTTTCTCTTGCTTTAGCATTTCTGCCGTAGGCTTCTTACCAGAACCTTTCTTAGCTCTGATATTATTCCATAAGGAGTTTTCTACGCCTAGCTTGTTAAGTTTTTTGGGCATGATTACTTCTTTTTACCGTACATTTTTTTAGGCATACCATCAGACATAAATTGCTTTTCAGTAATCTTAGTCATCTTCATTGGCTTTGCAGCCATTTTAGTAACCTTACCAGTTTTAGAGTCTGTCATAGACTTTTGAATAGTAGCTTTAGCCACCATTTTTTGAGGTGATTTCATATTATTTTGTTCTTTTGGTTTTCAAATGTTTATTCACACGCTTTTTAGCCTTGCCATTTCTGCGTTTACCAAAGGTAACTTTCTCTACCTTTGCTGATGATTTAGTTGCCTTTGCCATATAGCAACAAAGATACTAAAAAATATGACTCAATGAAGCGACTCTACCAAACTGCTCATGATGAATAAACCCTTCAATAGCTTTCGGTGCGTGCTCATACCCATTTCGGTGATGCCACGAATCTGCCTCACTAGGAGATCTTAATATAGTGATATTAACACCCATATAATCCTTAGACTTATTATGGTGCAAGTGGTGAGTATAAAAATACTTGTGTTTACAATTAGACCAGTCCTTAGCTTCATGTGCCATAAGTAAAGGCAAATCACCCTCCTTAGCTCCATCACCATGCGTTGACCCTATTAAGTTATTGCCATATCTAAAATACTTTCTATGGCTAATAGATACATCAAACGTAACATTAGGGCACTTAGAGAACCATGAGTAAATAGAGTCAGCTAAAAAGAAGCCAGACATATAATCGTGGTTAGATGGGTTGAATATTATATGAACATCAGCCACCGTTAATAAAGTCTCAATAACCTCTACATATAGCTTTTTAGCTTTTAGGAAATTTTCATACCACATCCCATCCGTATCTTGAGGGGTTCCGCTAGTAGTTGTTCTTCTAGGTGTATCAGTATGTAAAATATCATTACCTATAATTAAAGCCACCTTATTAGTATAAAATCCAGATGCTTTATTTATAATACCATGCGTTCCTTCAATAGTTCTTCCGACAGCTTTTTCTTGATTATATTCAACCCCAGACTCAAATGATGAAGTCACCTTACCTACGTGAACATCGGCTGGGTCTACAACAAGCAAATGATTATCTATAGTTGATCGATCATTCTGCCTAACTATCTTTTTATACGCTGGAGCGTGAGCCATCATATGTGAGACAATATCATCTCTCATATCCATATAGGTCATCTTATCGGCATCGTTTTTAACATGGAGAGAGAAATTTCTACCTTTAAACCAGTAGTGATTTACATTCTCAATAGGTATTTGATTTTCTTCGCAGTACTTCTCAAGAGCTAAATGTCTTTCTTCGGACTCTGCGTCGCTACCTCTTAATTTCTGAATTAATTCATACTCTTTAATTGATAGTCTTATTCTTGGAACTGTTGACATAAATTGTGTTTAATTTAGACAAAGATAATAAAATTAAGCTGTTTGCTTATAGCTAGCAATCATCTTTTCAATTTCATTTTTCTTATAGTCGGTTTTAATTACTTCGTAAGTATCTTTGTGTTCAGTTAAATGAACTAGATAGCAATTACCTATTTTAAGCCCTGTATTTTTCTCTATGATATATTTATATAGCGAAGTCTGTAATGAGTATTTAGTTAACTCACAGTCGTGCATATGGGCTATAGGGGCAAGCATTCTTTGCTTATAGATAGAGAACTTAGATATCTCCTTATTAGTCTTCCAATCCCAGATCTGCAATTCCTTCATCTTTATATTCCAAAATAACTGATCTAGCATACCACAGATTAATAAATCCTCATCACCAACTACCACCTCTGACTTAATAGGTATTAATGATTTCTTAGAGTCTTCATAGAATTTATCAAAGTGCTTTATACACTTTTCGTATGGATCAACAACCTTTTCATTAGCATACTCAAAAAATCTGGTTAATGCATTTTCAAAATTAGGCTCATACTTCTTATTCATATACTTATGTTCAGCATACGAGTGAACGTGCGTGCCTTTTATTGTGCTAGCATCTCTTTTATCATCCCATAGTTGAATAACATCTTGCACATCCATATTATGCTTCTTAGCATACTTTTCAGCCTGCCCAAGCGTATCGAATGGTGTAGAAAATTTCTTAATAAACGAAGTGCCAGATACAGCCCTCTTACCATTAATAAAGTAAGAGTGACTACTATCTATATATTCGATATTAGAAAACTTATGAAGCTCTTGGTAGATTTCCATTAGATAGACCACATATTAATCCAGCCACCATTATTAGTTTTTCTCTGGATAAAAAAATGAGTGCTTTCACCTATTTTAGTTTGCTGGATTCTTGCTGTACCTCGTCTTAAGGCTCTGCGTAATGATTTGAATTGTTTCATAACTTATATTTAATTAACTATTTTAAAAAATATTCTACTTTCTTTAATTAACACTAACTCATCACCATTGATTGTAGTGTTTCTAATATCAGCCTTATGATACGTTACTCTATCCCCAGCCTTTAGTTCAGTTACCTCATCACCCACTAAAACAACAGTTCCACTAAGGTAAACGCCCTTTAACTTATCTGGTAAATATAAACCGAATTCATTCTCCGATACGGTTTCTTTATCTTGTTTTATAACTACAGTATCTTGTAGTACATCGATGTTTGGTGTCTTCATGCAGACAAAGTTAAAAATAACTATTCTAATATCCAAATATTTTTTCTATTTTTGGACTCAATTTATTACCATGAATGATAAAGATAAAGAAATAGCTGATTTACTTACACTTAAGATCAAGCTAGAGAACCAGCTTGAAATAATAAAAATTCAATTAAGAAAAAAAATACATGAAAAATCTAAATCTAAATGAGGTACAAAAACTTGAACACTGCGACTGTGATGAAGTTTGCCTTGCGTGTAAAGAGAAGTATGAACATATACTTGATCAAACTAGCACAGATACTGCAACTACTAATGTGGTAGCTCCATTATCTGGAACTATTATTGGGGATTTTGTATATAATAAAAGCGTTCCAAAGAAGCCAGATCTATTAGAGATGGTTCTTAGAATGAAGTCTCAGATATTAGAGATTGAGGAACACCTTAGAAAAGGGGGCGATTCTAAATGAAACATTTATTAACAGGCAAGGCAACTGGCTGGATAGTAGCTGGCGGATTGACATTAGCTATGCTATTAGACTTAAAGCACTGCGGCAAAACCGTAACTAAGGATGAGATTCCTAAAAGCAGCGTAGACACTCAATGGGTTTCAACTAAACCAGAGGTTATCTACAAAGATAAACTAATACCTAAAGAAGTCATCCTTAGAGATACATTCTACAAAGATGTTGATACCTTATCGATATTAAAGGATTACTTTGCTACCAGAGTATATGATGATACGTTATTATTCGAAAACGGCACAGTAAGTATTAAAGAAAAGATCTCTGAGAATAAAATAAAGGATCGTAAGATTGAACTAACAGCCAAGCAAGCGGTTATTACTAAGAGTGAATACTTCTATGAAGTACCTAGGAATAAGTATTTCATCGGTGGGTCTATAATGATTAATAGGAATGCTATATCAAACTCTTTTACTGTAGATGGTGTTATGATACCAAAGAATGACAGAGTGCTCTATAGAGTAGGATATGATGTTATTAATAATAATATTGTGATTGGCGGTGCTTATAAGCTACGAATCAAAAAAGAAAAAGAGTTCATAAAAAACTAGTCTAGCGTAGTGCTAGATACCTTCACTAATTCTCCTATCCATTCTGTTGCCATCGGGATGGATGGGTAGATAGTTCTAATTACTACCTCCGACCAGAATCCAATACTATAAGCTAAGGTCTCCGAGTCATCAACCCCATTGTGTTTTAACATATGCTCAACCATATGAGTCACCTCATGGATGATGTAGGCTAGTGTTGGGTTTCCCTTAAAGGCAACATACATCTCATTCTGGTCTTCCCCAACGAAGAATAATGCTTCTGCGTCTTCTAATAGCTCATCATCCCCTTTCTCTTTACTAGAGTGTAGTTCGATTGCTTCAGAAAAGTTATTAGTGCTTAATATATAAAGCATTGATCCATAAGGAGTTATTCGGTATGATGAGATTATCTTAGTCATGCCTTAAAAATAAGTAAAATAAATTTTGTAGTTTGCGGTCTTTTTTGTATTTTTGTTGCGGTTCAGTCAAGCCTCTTGTGCAAACAACGTAACTGAATTACAGAGATGGCGGAATTGGTAGACGCTTAGAAGTGGTAACGCTTGATACAATAGGGGTCGCTCCCCTGCTGTCGGAACTCAAGCCTTGCAGGTTCGAGTCCTGCTCTCTGTACAAAATCCTTCAGACAAAGGAAGAAAATCTAGGTGTATGTCACGCACTTAGTTGACAGATCGGAATAGACGGTCATTTTTTTTATTTAACTATTGACAATATAAAAATTATCCGTATATTTGCGTCTATAATTGTTTCCGAAAATATTGTCGTGAATATCTTCGGGGAGATGGAAAAAGATTCAACCCTTTAACTTAGCCCCTAATGTTCACGACCGTTAGGGGTTAGTTTTTTTATACCCTACAGATTGTTAGCTCTAAGCATAAGCCAATTGACTATAGGTGTACAAGGTGAGGCGTAAGCCATCTGTAACTAGCAGTATCTAGAATATAGCATAACAACTTTATTATCCACTTTAAATATTAAGAAGGGCTGATGACATCTTCCCCTTAGTAGCCAAGCTAAAACGGTCGATTCCCATTCGAGGTCAATCATCGAGGTAGTGGTGTTAATCAATCACTTCTTGGGGGTTGGGGGTTGGTTAACATCTTTACTACCGCTTTCAATCTTAAGCCGCTTCTCGATCAATCCTCAAACAATAAGAATAGTAAAAAAAATAATTAGCATAACATTTTGATATATAGTATATATTAGTTAAATTTGCACCATTATGGAGAAAATTAAAATACACTTTGATGGATCTTGCCAAACAAATCCATTTGGTCAAATAGGTTACGGTTGTTTAATTGAATATACAGATGGATTTGAATTAGAATTATTTGATGGAGATATTGCTAGTGAAACTAATAGTAATAACGTAGCTGAATACAAAGGATTAAACTTAGCACTGAGCCACCTACAAGGAATGAAAGGCTGTTTAATAGATATATATGGAGATTCTAAGCTAGTTATAAGTCAAATGAATGGTGATTGGAAAGTTAAAGATGGATTCTATAAATCAGAAGCATTAAGAGCAAGGGAACTAGCAATAGTGCTAATGGAAAATAAGAATAAATTAAAATTTACTTGGATTCCTAGAGAACAAAATGAAAGAGCCGATGAACTATCTAACAGATACCACGAAAATAATTCATTAGACGATAGGTATTTAAGACTACTAAGAGATAATTCATGAACAACACATACGGATCAGGCTTTGTCAGAAAGGTAAAGGCTGGTGTAAAGCATTTGCAATATAATCAAGAAGTAAAAGATTACTATGCTATAATCGACCTAGAAACTCAACAAATGTTTGTAGATAAAAACTATAAGGTAAAGGTGTTTGATGATATTGACTTAGCTAAATTCACCTGTAGTATGTATGAGTTGGATAAAGCTTTTGTAGTTAAATTAGAGTGGCAGTATGAGGAGAATCCACCACTTGCAAAAAATGCAACAGGTTAGTTGATTAAATAAATTTCACTATATTTGCAACGGAGGCGGTTACTAAATGAGCCGTAAATATTATGAAAAGTACAATTAAAATCGAATTTGATTTCGATAAAAAGGAGCCATATATCCATGTGGTGATCAAAAACTCAGAAGATCTTAGGGATCAAATGCTAAAATCATTTTTTGAAAAATTTTCTCAAGGGAATAATCTCATGAGGGTTCACTTTGGTGAATATTCAGAGTTGGTTAATCCTAGTGCTAACGTTATTGGTAATGCTGTTAGTAATTACACAACAGTTAGGATGACCCCTATTGAAGCTGCTATTAAGATTAATGATGAAGAAAATTCTCCTTTGTTATTTCCTTATGTTGATGAAGAGGGGTATATTGGGGTGATACCAAAAGAAGAAGTTATTAGTGTAGCTTCTAATGGAAGTTTATTAGTTGATTATAAGAAAGATAATTAGTAGCCTCAGAACTACATCTGCGTAACCACCTGCCTCGGATGCCTCTTAACAATGCACACTTTCGGGGCTTTTTTGTACACTAAATCTACACGTTCACGTTACGTGAACACTATATGAAAATAAATCGACACGTTTTGCTATCTTTGTCCTATGGATAAGTCTAAAAGAAATTCACTAGCAGGTACATCGACAGGGAAATCTGAGTCGGCTAAGTATTTTGCTAAAAACCCAGATGCTCGTAAAAAGAAAAACGAGTATAATAAAGAATACCATGCTACTCCAGAGCGTAAAAAATATAGAGCTGAGTTAAACTCCGCTAATAAAAAAGCTGGAACGTACGGCAATAAAGATGGCAAGGATATGAGCCATACTAAATCTGGGAAGCTTGTTTCAGAAAAAGCCTCAACGAATAGAGGGAGGAATGCTAAAGACGGAAAGTCTTCTAAAAAATAACAACTCTAAATTGTTTATATTTGCGTCTGTTATAACAAATTAATTGCTTAATGGCTCAAAATATCACGTATGGTGCATCAATGCCCGATCCATATGCTTCAGATGAAGTAAAGGGTTCAAAAGAATATATACTACAGTTTGCTAAATATATGGAACGTAAGTCTATAGGGCTTGACGGTTCTGTATATAATGCTAGGTTAGCACGTTATTCTATGAACAGACTATACGCTCAAGGCTCTCAGCCTATAGAGCAGTATGTAAACAGGATAGGTTTAGATAATAAAAAACCAGCATACGCTAATATTTCTTGGAAGATAACATCTCCAGCCCCTAAATTTATTGAGATTATAACAAACGGAATGATGAAGCGTTCCGAGAAAGTTACTGCTACTAACCTAGATCCTTTAGCATCTAAAGAGAAGGCTGAAGGTAGAACTAAGAGTAAGTTTATGCTTAGAAAAAAGCAAGACTTAGCTCAATTAGAGGAAATGACAGGGCTTTCATTAATGCCAGATGTGGTTAGAGAGTCGGAGACAGAAGCAGAAATTGATTTATACTTTGATCTAAACAACAAACAAACTGAGGAGATTGTATTCGAAGAGATCCTTCAGTTAATCTTGAATGAAAACAGATACCCAGAGTTAAAGAGACGATTAATACGTGATACTATTGAATGCGGTATAGCAGGAACTAGAACGTATGTCGATCATAAAGGCAGGGTTAAGGTTAAAAGAATAAAGCCAGAAAACCTAATATCATCATACTCTGAAGAGGCTGACTTTGATAATATTATGTACGCTGGGGAGATTATTCCAATGTCGTTACATGACTTAAGGTTAGAGGCTGGCAATCAATTAACAGAAAACGAATACGTAGAGATTGCTAATAAAGTTAAGAACTCTTGGGGTAACGGTGGTTACTCATTTGAGGCTGGTTCTACATACGCTAATAATACGTATAGACCGTACGATGATGTTAACGTAATGGTATTGCAAGGTTTCTATATTACTACTAGAACACAATACTATGAGAAGAAAGAAAATAAGTTTGGATCATATTCTATACATAAAAGAAGTGCTGATTATAAAGTACCTCAAAACTCTAAGTATAAGAGAGAGATGATCGCACAGAAAGATAAGGTAGTTTATAAATTCAACCTCATCTTACAAACTAATTATATATTTGGTTACGGATTAGAGACTGACATGATAAAGCCAATGAGCGACTTATCTGAGGTTTACTTACCGATAACTATCTATATGCCTAATAACTATCAAATGAATAACAAACCTTTGATAGAGACAATGATTCCTACAATCGATCAAATGCAAGTAATTAGATATAAGCTTCAATTGCTTATTGCTAAAGCTAGACCTGCTGGTGTGGCTATTGCTATTGATGGATTAGATGATATTGACTTAGGTACAGGCGTGTTAAGTCCATTAGAATTGACTGAAGTATACGATCAATCAGGTAACTACTACTTTAGAGCACTAGATGAGTCTGGTAATTATAAGCAGTTTAAACCTATTGAGAACTTACCTAACGGTATGGGCACTCAGTTACAGGAGTTAATTAGTGCTTACAATACATTCCTTGCTTTGTTACGTGATGACACAGGATTAAATGAAGCGTCTGACGGTGCTGCTGTAGACGCAAGGGCTGGATTTAGAACTACTCAGTTAGCTTTAAATGCATCTAATAACGCTACATCATTTATATATGACGCTGTCATCGATGTAATGAATAGAACGCTTAAGAAGGCAGCTGTGTTAGTTCAAGATATTGTTTGCTTGAAGAAAAAATCTTATGAAGGCTACGCTAAGGTAGTAGGTGAAGAGGATTTAAAATTCATACAACTTAACAAAGAATACGCTAACATCAACTTTGGTGTTGCTTTAGAAATGCTACCAGATGACGCTAAGAAAGAAGAGTTATCTAGAGCTATTGACTTATCTATACAGTCTGGTGCTATTAAACCATCAGATAAGTATATGTTAATATCTATTCCTAATATTAAGGTTGCTTATCAGTACCTAAAAATTACTGAGCAGAAATATAGAAAACAAGCTCAAGAGGATGCTAAAGCTAATACTGACTACGCTGTTCAGCAGAATAGTGGTGCAGCACAAGCTAAGGCTCAAGCAGAGGCTCAGTTGATCCAAATTAAGGAGACACTTAGAAAGGATGCATTATTAGCTCAAGAAGAAATGAAAGGGGTAATGGCACAACAAACTAAGATCCTAGAGGAGATATTAAAATCTAACTCAATGCTCGAGCAAAAGATACTAGAGCAAGTTCCATTGGCTTCTGTAGTAGCTGCACAACAGCAACAGATGGCTCAGGAGCAAGCTATGATGCAACAGCAAATGGGTGAAGGAGAAGAGCAGATGAGTGAGGAAGAAATGATGATGCAACAGGGTGGAGGAGAAATGGAAGAGGAAGATGATATGATGGAACAAGGGTAAAATTAGTGTGATTTTACTCTCGTAAATGCGTATTGTTTTTTTGATTATTTTTGTAATAATAATAATATAAATATATGGAAGGTATAAATGATTTCGAATTTGATGCTATTGACCAAATAGATCAGACAAATTCAAATGTTGGTCAGACGGATACAACATTTATTAATGAGTTTACTGAACCAGTTGTTGAGCCAGCACCAGATGCTGATCCAATTGAACCAGCTAATGATAATCCGCCAGTAGATACTATTACAAATGATAGTAACCCTACAGACGAGCCGCCAGCACCGACAGGAAACGATGCGGTAGACGCAATTAACAAAGAAGAGTACGAAAGAGTATTAGCTGAAAAGCAAGCTCTGGAAGAACAAATAAAGTCATTATCTCAGGAGGAGTTAAATGACAATAGTAAAAAAATATTAGAATATATCAGGGAGAATAAGTTGTCGGAACTTAAAGAGTTCTTAGATATTCAAACTAAAGATTTCGGGGCAATGCCAAAAGAATCATTAGTTGCGGATTATCTAAAAGAGACAAATCCTGATTGGACTGATGAAGATATAAACGATGTTTTATCTCAGAAGTATGGTTTAGGAGTGGACGAAGATCTTATGACCGAGCAGGAAAAGAGAGCTTATGCTAGAGACCTAAACGCTAAGGCAAAAGAGGCTTTGAAATATTTTGAGGGCAAGAAAGCTGAGATTCAATTACCAGATCTTTCACCTAAACAGCCAGTTGATACTGTAGATGCAGCAGAGGTTGCACGATTACAGGAAGAGGCTTTGATGGAGTGGGAGAATTCTGTAAATGAGTCACTAAAGGATTTCAATAAGCTTTCAGTTGATGTAAAAGAGGGCGAACAGTTCGACTTTGCGTTAAATGAGGAAGCTACAAAAGAGCTCATTCAAGATATGAAAACCCTTGGTAAAGATGTGAGTGTGTTTTTTAAACCATATATAAATGACGGCAAAATCAATGCTCGTAAATTAGCAGAAGATATGTCGTTTCTTAAGAATAAAGAGGCTATAATCAAGGTGGCAGTTGCTCAACAGGTAGCTAAAGCTCAAGAGGATTGGCTAAAAGGAATAAAGAATACTTCAATCGGAACACAAGACCGAAGCGTTACACCAGAAACTAGAGATATTTTAGAGTCGTTTGTTGATTTAATATAATAAAAACGAATTTTTAACAAATAATTTTAAAACAAAATGGCTGTAACAAATCCAACCGCAACAAATCCAACCGCAGTAGCACAAAGTGCTGACAGAGGCTTGGTATCTACTTTGGACTTAATCACTCCAAATTTCTACGAGAAGTACGTAGACAAGTATTCATGGTGGAATGACTACTACATGATTACAACAACTTTGGCTGGTAAAGAGACTTTCTCACCAAACCAAGAATTTTCACACGTTGAGCCTGCTAACCGTAGAGCTCCGTATGTATTAGTTGACACAACTTCTGCTGCTGATCCATCAGCTGGTGCTGCTGTAACAATCACAATCACTTCTTCATTTGTATGGAACAATGCGTCTCCATTGCGTGTAGGTGAGATTGTTGAGATTGCAAACGGTACAGGTGCTGCTATCGGTGTTCAAGGTCAGATTACTGCTGTTAACTCTGATACTGAGTGTGTAATTAAGCCATTAAAGTCAACTGAGGCTTTCAAGGTAATTGCTGACTCTACTAACTTGTTATTCAGAGGTCGTGCAGTAGGTGCTGCTTCAGATATCGGTGCATCATTACAACGCAGAGATGTAACAATCACTGGTTTATGTACTGAAATTCGTGAAGACTATACTACTGATGACAGAGCGTTAGCTGAAAGAGTTTTCCCAGAAAATTCAGTAGGTGCTTATTCATACAGAGGTATCCAAACTGCTGATATGCGTTTCATGGATGCTCGTGAAAGCAAGCATATGTTTGGTACTAAATCTAATAACTCTGGCGTTTCTGAGACTTCAGAAGGTTTGATTCCTCAAATCATCGCTGGTGGTATTGCAGTAACTTACTCAACAATTGATGCTACATTAATTGATGATATCGCTAAAGGTTTAGATAAAGAAGTGGGTGCTAAAGAATACCACTGGTTAATGGATACAAATCAGTTTATCGCTGTTCAGAACTACATCAAAGGTAACTATGACAACGGTGCTATTATCTACGGTTCATTCGGAGGTAATGCTGACTTAGCTGTTAAGCAAGGTTTCAACTCTTACTCAATCCACAATCGTACATTCCATATGAAGAAGTACATGGGCTTTAACGCTGGTGCTCAATATGGTGTTGCGTCATCTAAGTGGGATGATAACGGTATCTTAATTCCAATGGATACTCAAAGAGATGCTGCTAACGGTGAGGCTGTAAATTCATTCGGTATCCGTTACCAGTTATACAATGGTAAGCGTTTCTACAAGTTCGATACAGGTGGTTTAGCTAAGACTCCAACTTCTGGTAAGATGGAATTAACTATCTCGCAAATCGCTAAAGAAGGTTTACAAGTGTTCGGTGTTAACCGTTTCGCTAGAGTATACAAGTCATCATAATTGACTACAACAAACTAAGGGGTGCTAATACCACCCCTTTTTTATAATAAAAATATTAATAATTAAATACAAAGTAAAATGTCACAACCAAGCAAAAACAGTGCTAAATCTAGCACTAAGCAATCGGTGTATAAAGCACCTACTTCCAAAGAAAGAGATTATGTAGATTTTGAATTGATCGAAAGATCAGAAGACCCTATGCGTCCATTTAGACCGCTACACATCTTATCTACAAAGGATTACATTTATGATGAAGCTACTGGTAAGGAAAGAGGAATTAGATACTTACAGGGTGCATCATCTATTTTTATTGACGAGCAAAATATTGATCCAGCTTTCGCTATTGCAGGTCAAATTGAGTTTCATAGAGGCAGATTAAGAGTTCAAAAGACTCAATCTACGTTATTAGCCTACTTAAGAGCTACTAACCAAAATGAAGCTAAGACTGCAAGAAACACCAATAAGCCGCCAGTATTTAGAGAATTAGTTCCAGAGTTAGATGCTGAGAAAGAGTTCGACTTAATGAATGGTAGAAGAAAGGCTGTTGAGACTGCATGGCATGATGTTGATAATAATATGGAGGCTGTATACCATTACGCTAGAGTATTAGGTATCAATACATCTACATTAAGCGAAAAGCATATTATCAATAAATACATTGAGAAAGCTGAAAAAGATCCTCAAACTTTCTTGAAATATCATAAGTCACCTAGAAATACCCACAAGTATTTTGCTATTACAGCATTTGACAAAGGTATTGTCAACTCTAGAGATGTAGCTGGTACGGTTACATGGTCTGATACAAAAGGAGTTATCACAGCTATTCCAGCAGGTAAAGACGCTGTAGATTATCTGACAGATTTCCTTATGGATCCAGAAAATGAAAAAACTTACGAATTATTAAAAGAAAAAGTTTTGGAATTAAAATAATTTACTTATCTTTGATCGTTGATTAATTGATAAGTTTTTTTTCTGTCTGTTTAAGTTTGATTTAAGTTTTAGTTGGTAGCCACTCTGTAAAAAGGGTGGCTATTTTTTTTTATCTTTGTGCTATATGGCAAAGATTTCAAGCGTAGACTTATACAATTTTGTTAACTTACTGGCTAACAAAGATCAAGACGGTGCATTTACTATAGAGCAGTATAATGACGCTGCCTATGCTGCATCTGTGCAATTATTTGAAGAATATTTAGGGGAGATTCAAAAATACCAATATGGTAACCCTATTCCTCCAGATGCTTATGCTAAAACGCAGAAGATTGAGGTGGATTTATTACCATTTAAATCTCCTATGCTTACGGTAACATCTAACTCTAGTGGCGTAATTAGTTTTGCAGCCTTAGATTTAAAGCCATACTACGTTACAGATTTATATAAATTAGTGAGCGGCGTAACAACTCCTTGCAGAAGAACTAATGAGCAGAGAATTGCTAATCAGTTATCATCAAGAGTTGCACCTCCAACGGCTGATTTCCCATACTTTATAGAGTATTACAATGAGTCTTCAGATGTTCATGAGTTATTAGTATATCCAAATGCGGCATCTACATTTAAGGTTACTTACTTATCATTACCTCAAAAGAGAAATGTTAAGTATACGGTAGCTGGTAATGGTAGACCTGTAATAACTGCAGTAGGTAGCGGTGTAAATGATTCTCAATATTTACAGTGGGGTAGACAAAATTTTAATGACCTAGCGGTTAGAATTATATCATTCCTAGGATTAAATATCAAGGATGGTGAATTAATGCAATTTTCAGAACTTAAACAAAGACAAGGCGTATAATGGCAACAAGAGGCGAACTATCGGAAAGAATACTTAGAGTTGTCTATAATGGCACTCCTCCAAACGATGCATCAATTGATATTCGTGAGGTAGGGTTGCATATCAACTCAGCTATAGCAGCTCTTGCTAGGGTTAACTTTATTGAGAATTATAAACTAGACGGATCTGCGTTTATAGACGGTGGGTTTATAATGGTATTTAAAGATGTTGCTGTTTCGAAAGATGAGGATTTAAACCTTAAGTACATTACTTTACCAGCCTCTCCAGTTGGCTTACCAAAGGATAGAGGTATTGTAGAGATATCGATGATGAAGAACAGATCTACTACTCCAGTAATAATGATTAACTCTAATAGAAGAAGCGTTCAGCAGAACCTAGACCCTATTAGAAATAGAATTATAGGGTGGCAAGAAGGGGATAAGGTTTACTTTGATGGAACTGTTGCAGATTTTGCAAATGCTTTAGTTAAGATGGTTGCTTATGCATCTAATGATATGAATGCAGAATTAAATATGCCTAAGAACTTAGAGGAGCAGGTGATCGAAATAGTGGTTAAGAAATTAATGACTCAGCGTAGTATACCTCAAGATAAGGTAATTGATGGTAACGATAGTTTGATAAAATAATTAAACGATGAACGGAAATAAAGTAAGTTTAACATATGTTGTCAATAACATCTTAAACAAAAGAAATACGGATGATAAAGAGTTTGCTAGGTTATACCAGATTGGTGTGTCTGGCATTCGTGAGTTATCATGGGATGTTGAAGGTAACGTAAAGACTGAGAAGTTAACTATGCAGCCTAATAATACGGTTATTATACCAGCTGATTATATTAACTGGGTAAAGGTAGGCGTTATGGGTGCTGATAATAAAATATATACCCTTACATTAAATAAGCAGATATCATTATATAATAGCACCTCTGATAATAGAGTGGTTGCTTCTGGTAGTTACTTAGTAGGTAATTATGATGTAATGAACAACGTAACAGATTACCATAACTTCTTTATTGATGGAGCTAACTACAACTTATTCGGTGTAGGTGGAGGTATTTCTGATACTGGGTATTTTAATGTTGATGAGGCTAATTGCGTAATAGTATTTGGATCTGAGGTAACATCTTCTGAGATATACTTAGAGTATGTGTTCGATCCGACTAGATGCGAGACTGATGACTATCAGGTGCATATATTTTGCCAGAGAGCTTTAGAGGAATATATTAACTGGCAGAGTATTGAAATGCTAAATACTGTTTCAGAAGGAACTAAAATGAGAGCTGAGAAGAAGTATTTAAACCAAAAGAGATTAGCTAGAGCTAGAATGAAGCCATTCAGAATGGGAGACGCTTTAGATACATCAAGAAGAAATATTAACCTAGGATTCAAGTTATAATGAATATAGATAGAAAGTTTTTTACAGGTAGATTAAACTCTGATATTAATGAAAGAGTGTTTGCATCTGAAAAGTTCCAAGGAGATTATAAGGATGCATACAACGTATTAATATTTAGTGCTATCGATAGTGGTATTGGTTTGGCAAAAGGCTTTAAGGGTACTACTGAAATTGAATATAACTATGGATATAGCTCTAATGCTAGAAAGATTGTAGGCAGAGAGATTGATCTTCAGAATAAAATGATCTATTACTTTGTAGCTCATGCGGATACTCCTAATGCCAATGACGGTATCTATAGATTAAATGTAGCTACTAAGGAAGTTGAAAAGGTTATAAAAGGAGCTTTTCTTAAGCTTAATAATACCATGCGTATTACTGGTATTGATATAGTGGATGGTAAATATTTACTATATACCGATGGGGTGAATGAGCCTAGAAATATTGATATTGCTAGAGCTATTGCAAACGAATTAACTACAGAGAGCCAAATACTAGCTATTAAGGCTCCGCCAGTTAGAGCTCCAAAGAATTTGATAGTATCAACTGATACTACTTATTTAGATAATAACATCCGAGGTAATTTTTTTCAGTTTAAATACAGATATGTTTATAAGGATAATACTAAATCAGTATTCTCTCCTATAAGTAAAATATCAACTATGGGGGTTTTATTTATGCCAGAGGTTGAGCAAGCGGCTCCTTGGTATGAAAACAATCAAATAGAGTTTGAGTTTGAGGTCACAAATAGTGATGTCAAGTCTATAGAGATGGCTGTAAGAGTTGGTAATACTGGAGATTTCGGATTAATAGATACTATAGAGGATTTTGTAATAGGAGATAATTCATACGTATTTAAAAACAATAATATATTATTACCAATAGAAGCTAGAGAGTCTAATTTACTATTTGATAGAATACCTGTTAAGGCATTAGCTCAAAGAGTTGTTAATGGTTCTAATGTAGTATATGGCACACCCACTGAAGGTTTTGACATACCAGAGATTGATATAAGTGCGGATTATTTTAATGAAACAATTTCTGTTGTTGATATCGACACACTTGTAGAATGGTCTGGGTTTGCTTTGTTTAATTGCGGCTCACCCGAAATTACAATAGGCTCACCTTGTGAAATTACATTTGATGATGGTGTTAATTATTACACATCAACACTTCCAGCTAACACCTATACAGCTCAAGCAGCGATAGATTATTATTATAATGATTTATTAGGGAATTACCCTACCGCTAAGATTTATAAATCAAGTAATTTGTTGTATATTTTTTCAAAGGCTAATAACACAGTAACAGCTACAAGTGATTATGATAACGCTCAGGTTGATGTTACAATATCTACTGGAGGTGCTGGGTCTTCTGGTGTGGGTGTAAATATATCTTACACACTAACCCCATCGAGCTCATTAGCAGCAAATACCTATGTTTCTGTTAAGATATCTAAAGGGGGTGGTATTTATACTTTTTATTACAGAAGTACCGCAACAATGACATTAGCTAATATTCTAATACAATTATGTAATGTTATAAATGATAATGATATTAATGTTATAGCATATCCACTATCTGCTTCATCTTCTGAGATAAAAATATATTCTACTGACCTAGTTGGTATGTCTGTTTCTGCTTTGCTTAATACATCTCCATTAACTTGTATTAATTCACTAAAAACTGGCGATGGCTACACATATGGTATTGTATATTCTGATGGCAAAAGAGTATCTGAGGTTATTACAAACAAAGATTGCCAAATAGATATACCATTTACAGCTAATGCTAATTCTTATCCAAGAGGTAGAGTTACAGTAGATTCTAGACCTCCAATATGGGCTACAGAATGGTATTTAGTTCGAACAAAAAGAAAGAAATATTCATATTTTCTACAATTTGGAATTACAACCATAGGTCAAAGTGGAAATTTTGTGGAGATAAATTTTAATAATAGTGAGTCTAATTTACCTTATTATAATGATGAGTTCGGAACTAAGCTTAGCTATACCTTTGCGGAAGGAGATCGATTAAAATTTGTTAGATATAAAAATGGAACCCCATTCCCTATAAATGAAGATTTACCGATACTTTCACTACGTGAAGACGGTGCGTTAAAAATACCTACTCCTCAGAATATTGAATTAGATTTCGGTGCCTTAGAAGGGTGTGTGGTTGAGGTGTATAGACCTAATACATATGAAAATATTGATGCTGAAAATAAGCTTTTTTATGAAGTAGGGTTATCTGGTTATATTGCAAACTCTGGGGCTAGTAATAGATATCATGAGGTTTATAGTGAAGATCTAGCATCTGGAGAAGCACAACCACAAACATCTAATTTAGAGTTTCCATTAATATTAAGACCGATAGAGGGGGATGTATGGTATAAATCATCTAGATTAATAAACTTTACCAAAGATGCTGGTGGAGTAATTGTTTCTAGGAGCGTAGGCGATGAAACATTATTCTGCTCTATGTATCAGTCTGATAAATACCCAGTAGAAACATCTGGTATCGGAAGACCTAATGCATATAATAAAGATCAAAGGCAAGTTACAAGACCTGCCACAGCATATTTTTCAGAGGCTTACTTTATAGAAAGCGATACAAATGATATCAATAGAATATATGAAACATCATTCAAGGATTACGATCAAACATTTGGAGCTATAAAGTTATTTCACTTAGATGGGTTTAATTTATATACCTTCCAAGAAAATAGGGTCGGAGTTATTCCATTGAATAGACAGATGGTATTTAATCAAGATGGTAGCTCTAGCTTAATTCTGTCTAGCCTATTGCTAAACGATTGCAGATACTTTGATTATATGGGCGGCATAAACAACAACCCAGAGTCATTCTGTTATAATCAGTTCAATAAATACTTTGTGGATATACTAAACAACGCTGTGTGCAAAATAGGCGGTAATGGCATTATTAGAATATCTGATATGGGTATGACATCTCATTTTACCGAGGTGTTCGACAACTATAAAGCATTAGACTTAACACTAACATCTGGTCAAACGCCTAGATTTTATGGTGCATGGGATGAGGATAATAAGCTAGTTATATTTGCCCCAGAAACATTATCTCAATCAAACGGTGAGGAAGATCCTATTGTAGTAGCTGAAGATACTATTGCATTTAGTGAGACACAAAATGGCTGGTCAACTAAGATAGATTTTAAACCTTCTGCTGTAATTGGTTGCTTAGGTGAATTAATCTCTTGGAGTCCTTTAAATGGTAAGATATGGGAGCATAATTCAAATGAGACTAGAAACTTATTCTACGGCTCTCAAAAGACTAAATCGATTACATTAGTGTCAGCAGTATCACCTAACGCTAATAAGTCCTACCTTACATTTATGCATGAGGCTGAGATGGTTGATGGTGATAGATATAGTAGTATTTATAGCGGAACAGATCCTTCAATTTGGGAATGCCCAGAGATTACTACATCACTTACTCAAGAGAGTAATTTAGTAGCGTCTGATTTTGCTAAAAAAGAAGGTATGTATTACAGTAAGTTTTATAGAGATACAACAACCCCAATAACTAACCCATTAATCAATGGCGATCAGCTAAAGGGTGCGTGGATAAAAATTAAAATGACTAACGCTTCATCTGAAGATGTAGGTCTATATAGTGTAGGTATCGGCATGATACCAAGTAAAAGAAGTGGTTATTAATTAGTATATTTGCAATATGGATCCAGTTACATTAGCATTAGCAGGTCAGGGAATTTTAGGCTTAGGGCAAGGGATTGCTGGTTTATTTGGTGCGTCTAAAAATAAGGCACCAGAATATAAAATGCCTACAGAGTATAATCAGAATTTAGCAGAAGCTCAAATGAGAGCGGCTGGTGGTTTACCTGCTGCATCTAAGGCATTGGCTCAAGATCAGATGGCTAGAGGAACTGCGGCTGGATTAGCTAAATTACAGAGTAGAAATTCATTAGGTACTGGTGTTGCTGGTATCGCTCAAGCTCAAGCAGATCAGGCTAATAAATTAGCTGCCATGGATGCTGAGGCTAGATTAAGAGGTGAAGCACAAGTTGCTGGTGCAAGGGCTGCTATTGCTAACGCAAAGGATAAAGCCTTTATGATTAAGCAACAGGATTATCTTAGAAAAGCTCAAGCTAACGCTAATTTACTAAGCGGTGGTATTCAAAACATTGTAGGTGGTTTGCAAAACTATGGCATGATGGATATGATGAAGAAGTTTTATGGTGCAGGAGGAGCTACAAAAACAGTTGCTGATACTACTACAGATATAGCGACTAGTGCTACTTCAAATGCTTTACCAATGTTTAACTATAAAAACCCTATGGGTATGTTAGATATGAATAGTGGATTTACAAACGAAATCGGTGGAATAAATTTTTAATATAATAAAATGGCATTAGATACATTACAACTTTCCCCAGTAGTTATTAATAACGATAAGTTAGTTCAAATGGCTGGCAACTTGCTGGCTAAAAAACAAGCTGAAGAAAAGGCTTATGAGAATGACTTAATTAATAGAATGGCGAAAATTGATTCGTCAGGGATGAAAAGTATAGATGTTGATGACTTTAAAAAAATGTACGATGAGTATGTTAATTTTGGTTCTACTAATTTAAAAAACCTTAACGATCCAGCAACTCAAGTAAAATTGAGAAATATGGAGAATAATTTAAGAGGATTTATTACGCAATCTAAAGCTGCTAAAGAAGAAGATTTAAAACTTATACCATATGCCGCTAACCCAGATTATGCTGAGGAAAGCAGATCTTACATAAATTCTTTCATGAATATGAAAACTAAAGATAGAGTTAGTCAAGCTTTAGATTATGGTAAGATTATGAAAATTGATGACAAGGACTACTTATCTGAATTTTATAAGGGTTTTAAAGGAGATATTATTAGAGAAATTGGCGACAAGACATATAAGAATACTGGTGAAATATTACCATTATTAGATAAAAAAGCTGAAGGGTATCTTGCTAGCAACTTAACCACAAAGACTGGAGAGAAAGCAGTCAAGCAACTTGCTAAAACGCTTGGTATAGAAGGAACAGACACTATGTCTGCCGCAAAAGTTAAAGAGGAATTAAAGAAAAATTTAATAAATAACTTTATATCTACCATGGATACCTCTATAACTCAAGATGAATCTAAAAAGCCAACTGAGTTTGAGATATTCACAAAAACTGGGTTTGATTATAAGCTATTCCCAATGGTTCAATCTAGACACAAGTTATTAAACGAGGTGTTTAAAGGAGATCAGACAGCAGTTAAAGAAGTGCTTTCATTTTTACCTAGAGGTAGTAAATACAAATCAGATGGTTTTAATCTATCTATAGAGGTTCCATATAAAGATGAAAATGATGGTACTATTAAATATGATCAGTTTACGGTAGATAGAAGAAAGGGTGGGAAGCATTTTGTTAAAGAACTTAATAAATTTGTCTCGAAACAAGGTAGAGATACTGGGTGGGGTAATGTAACATGGGAGATGTTAGATATATATTCAGATAAATCTGGCTATAATCCTAGTTATAAATCTGGATCTTCAATGCAAGGTAGAGCTAAGTCTTCATTGCCTAATTCTGGAGGTGGCAAACCTGCTTCATCAAAGCCTAGTGGAAGTCAAAGTAAATCTCTATTAGGCGGAACTGTTGTAATAAGAAAATAAAAATACTATTCGTTAAGTATTGAAATTTATCCTATATTTGCATATAAACATATGCACGTATGAGCAACGATAATTTAAAAAATATTTACAACGCATTAGTAACTCCATCCCCTCAAACTAACAATAAACCGTTATTTACGAAAGATGAGATAGGTGCAACGCCAGAAGAGTTTGCTAAAATTATGAGCAACTCAGAAAATGCGAAGAATATTTACACTGCCTTAACATCTCCGATAGCTTCATTAGGTAATAAGCCTATTTTTACTTCGGCAGAAATTGGTGATAACGCAGATGCATTCTCTTCTATTTTAGGCATTCAAAAAAAAAGCCCTATTGGAAGCGTGTCTACGAGTGGCTCAGAGCCTTTCCAAGATAAAATGTTGGGCGGTGGGGTTAAGATTAACCCTTTCCAACCTGTTAGTACAAAACCAGTTGAAAAACAGATAGTAGAAAAAAGAACTGATAAGCAGCTGGCTAAAGAAGTAATGAAAGCTGAGACTGTTAAGGGCATTACTTCAACCCCAAGATTTTTATATGATGCTGCTTCTTTATTAGCAAGAAAAACTGTTCAAGGTCAATTCCCTACTGTATATCCAGATTATGATCAATTGAGAGCTATGTCTAGGACAGAGGGTGCGTTTAATGTTTTAGATGTATTAGATGATATTTCTAAAACAGCTAAGGCTGAATCTGATGCTCTAGCTAGTAAAATAAGTACAAATAAATATGGCTATATCGAAACCATGAAGAGTGGCGAGTGGGGTAAGGTATTAGATAAAACTGTTAATGATCTTATTATATCTGCTCCAGCTATGGCAATGATTGCTGTTAACCCAATGGCAGCTACAACTGTATTTGCATCGGCTAAAAATTTAGACTTAGTTGATAATGACTCTATCCCAGATGACTTAAAACCAGTTAATGCATTTTTTACAGGTGTTGCTGAGGTTATTTTAGAAGGTAAAATTGGTGGTACTGCTATTATTAAAAACACTATACTAAATGCAATAAAAGAAGGCGGCAAAGAAGCTGGTATCGAAGTCACTAAAAAGACTATACAAAAAATGTTTACCGACTATGTTAAAAAAGTTTCTCCAGAAGTAGCAAAAGAAATAGGTTTAGCTGGTGGAGAAGAAGCTATTACAAACATATCTCAGCAGCTTACATCGTACCTTACAGGTGAGTCTGATAAAATTGATTTAAACCAAACATTAGATGCTTTTGCTGGAGGTGTTACTGGTGGTGCTGCATTAAAAGGTGCTGGTAAAACTGTTGGAGTAGCATCTAAAACAGTTAAGCAAGCAATGCAGGGTTTAAATACTAAATCAAAAGCTATTGCTAGCGACTTAGATAATCCAGCTGTTAGTCCAGAAGTTAAAAAACAACTAGTAACTGAATATATAAATACCAACAAGGAGATTGCAGACAAGGAAGAGAAAATTCAGACTACTGTAGAAAAACTTACCCCTATGCAGCAAAAATCACTAGATGCAATTGCGGCAGATATGGGCAATATGGAAGCTTTATTAGAAGACCCTAATTTATCTCAAGAAACAAAAGCTACATTCCAAGCTAAATTAGATGAACTTCAAGCTAAGGCTGATGCCATTACTAGTAAGGGTGAGTCTATTGAATATGTATCAGAAGGAGATAATTTCTTTAAGATATTATTAGATGGAACTAAAGAGCCTATTAGTGAGCAAGAATTTGATCAAGCTATAGAAACAGTTAAACCTATCAACGAAAAGAATGGTGAGATTATAACTGTTAATATAGGCGGTAAAGCGATCACAGGAACCGTTGAAGTAGACGAGGGAGGTAAAGCTACCATTTACTCAGGCGGAACGATCTACGAGCTTCCTAATGATACTCAGTACGCAGACTATGCATCACCAGTTAGGATATCTGACATTGATGGAAGTATAGAGTTTAATGGTATATCATACCCAGAGGTTCGAATTGAAACTGTAGACGGCAATGAAGCTGCTGTATTGATCGATGAGGCTGGTAGACCTAAGACGGTGAAAGACCCAGCGATAGTAGAAGAATTTAAGTATCAAATAACCCTAGCTAACTTGCAGGAATTAACCGAGCCAGAAGCTATAACATTATTATCAGAATATGAAAACAGCAAAGGAAAAACTGATGCAGCTACCGAAGAAGGAGCTAGTCAAACTAATGAGCAAACAGAACAAGACATTAAGCTTCAAGAAGCGATTGACGAAATAGATCTAATAGAGCTTATTGCCTTAGAGGAGTTAGAGAACGTTGAGAGTGAAGCTAAGTTAGTTTCTTATAAGCCAGCTAATAGCAAGGAAGAGAAGGTGTACTTAGTAAAGAAAAACGCTGATGGTACTATCTCCGCTACGCTAAATGGTAGAAATGTAAAAAGACCAGATGTGCTCAAGAGTATAGCTGATGCTTATGAGATTCAAAGCAAAGAGCAATCTAAGAAGTTAGTTGCTAAGTTGCAGGATCAAACTAATAAGCTAAAAACTGAAGTTGAGGAAAGGTTATTCGGAAAGAAAGCTGAAACTGTTAGTGCACCAGTAGAGCCTGTTAGTACACCAGTTACTGAGGTTACTGCACCAGTTGCTGAACAAGTAACTGATATTGTTACTAACCAAACGGATGGTAAAAAGCTATTTAGTGAGCCAGCCCCAGATGTTAAGAGGGTCGCTAATGAATACAAGAAAGCTAAGGGTATAAGCACTCCAGAGGGAGAGAATATTACTGAGTTAGATGAAGAGAACTCTAAAAATATAGCAGACGCTTTTGAGGCAATGAAAGATGAGCCTAATAACCCAGAGGTTAAAAAGGCTTATGAAGCTATGGCTAAGGAGACTGTAGATCAGTTTGATTTTTTAATTGACAGTGGTTATACTGTAGAGATATATGAAGGTAAGGGTGAACCTTACAAAAACTCTCAAGAGATGTTAAAAGACTTAAGAGATAATAAACATTTATTTGTGTTATCTACTGAAAAAGATTTTGGAGAGACTCCTATTACAGATAAACAAAGAGAAGAAAGCCCTCTGTTAAGAGATAGTGAAAGAACAGATGTTAATGGTAAGCCATTATTAGTTAATGATGTATTCCGATTTGTTCATGATGTATTTGGTCATGGTGAGAGAGGTAATTCATTTGGAGCTAAGGGCGAAGAAAATGCTTGGGATGTTCACGTAAGAATGTACTCTCCTTTAGCAGCTAAGGCTATGACAACTGAAACTAGAGGTCAAAACTCGTGGGTTAACTTCGGAGCTCATATGAGAAATGCAGATGGGTCTATTAAAAAGAAAGGCGATGAAGGTTATCTATCTCCTACTGAAAGACCTTTTGCTGAACAAAAAATGGGGTTATTACCAGAATTTGCATATACATTACCACAAACACAAGAACAAGATGCCACTCAAGAAAGCAGCCAGCAAGTCATCCAAAGAGGTGAACAAGGCGATCAGTTACAACGTGAGAGAACTGATGAAGGACAACAAAAAACAAGGGAAAGAAAAGGGAGCCAACGGAAAGCCGAGAAGTCAGAAACAAATCGTAGCAATAGCGATCTCGAAAGCAAGAGGAAAGAAATAGAGGATGAAATTAAGCGTAACGAAGAGAATATTGAAGCCTCTGAACGTAGAATAGAGAATTTTACTGACGAAATAGGCAATACTAAATCTAATTTAAAAGAAGATATAGAAGCTCTTAAAGAAAAGCGTAAGCAGATAAAGGCATCTAAACTAAAAGGTCAAAAATTACAAGACGCTCTAGATGAGAATGAGTCTGAGATGGAAGATGCTAAGAGTGATGCTGATGATTACATCCAACAGTATAAGGATGATATTTCTTTAGAAAAGGATGATATTAAAAGATCTAAAAAAGAGATAGCAAAACTTCAGAAGAAATTAGCTGAGTTAGATGCTATCGAGCCAGTAAAGACTGAAACAATAGATGTTGTTGATAGAGATTCTGGCAATACGTTTACTGCAACAAAGATGTCTGTATTAGATCTTTTTAATAAAATAAAAGATTCTTCATTTGCTTCTTTAAAAGGTGTTAAGTTTATTGATATAGTAAACAATTGGGATAAGTATAAAGATGTAAAAAATGACAACATAGACACAATAAAATTCTTTGTAAATAACCCACAAAATACTGCTATTACAGTTAATGATAAAGGGGTAGTTACTGATGGAAATCATAGATTATTAGCCTTAATGATTAATAATAAAAAAGATATCTATGCAGTTAATTCTAGTGAGTCACCGTTAGCTGATGGTGATATGTATTTAGAACCAGTTAAAGCTGAGCAACCAAAGACTGAAGCACCAAAGCCAGCAGGTCTTACTGCTAATGAAACTAAATACAAAGAGAACCCAGATGCTTTATCTAAGGATGAGCTAAAGGATGTGTTAGATTCTAAGCGTGAAAGATTGAAGAAGGCTAATGCTGCGTTAGAAAAAGGTGAGTTAAGCCCAGAAGAGACTAAAGTTAAGCAGAAGGCTATCGATAGTTTAGAGAATACTATTGAGGATTTAGTTAAAAGAATAGACAGCAAATCTAATCCTATAGCTACTACTAAAGAGCAATTAGCTAAAGTTAAGAAAGAAATTTCTGATTACTGGGATGGACTTTCAGACAATAAGCTAGGTATAGCTAAGACTCCAGAACAGATGGTTCAATCGATGAGAGAGGATGAAAAATTCTTTAGAGCTATCGTTGACTTCGCTTACTTATCTATAAAGCTCAAAGGTTTAAAAACTATTGAAGCATTTAAGACTGAATTAGAAAAACAGTTAGGGGTTAAGTTTGATAAGTTGCCACAAGAGTTAAAAGATGCTTGGGCTCAGGCTAAGGTGATGGTTTCTACAGAAAAAAAACAAGCTCCGACTATTAAGCAGACTGTTAAAGAAGGTACAGAGCAAGGCACATCTAAAGAGAAGATTGCTACATTCTCTGACTGGATTAAGGCTAAATATGAAGGTATGGCTCAAGGTGAGAAGATTGGTCAAGCTAATAGATTTAAGTTAATTGAGGCGGCTGTCCAATATGTTAAAAAGGCTGCTATTGAAGATATCTCTAAAGCTAAAATTATATCACTAGTGAATAAAGCCATTAAGGTTAATAGCTATGATAACGTAAAAGCTTTCGGAAAGTTTGTAGATAAATTATTAGAGAATCATAAATACTACGCTAAGGTTGCAGAGCTAGAAAGCTTACTGCCGAAGCTAGGTAAGAAATTAAGAAACGAAAAACTAGGCTCTATTGCTCCACAAGTAAGAAGATTAATGATTATCAACCCAGAGAATTTAACTGAGGCTGATATTGATTTATTTATTAAACTTACTAAAGAATTATTGAGTGGTGATGTTACTAATTTAAACTCTGGATTAGAGGCATTAAAAGCTTCGGAGAAAACATACTTAGAAAATAAATTTATCGCTGGATTAATGAGTGATGAGGAGTTGATGTACGCTACAAATTCTTTAGAGGATTTGCAAGCTGAGTCTAACAACCCGACTCTAAGTGCTATGGATCAAAGAAAAAAATCGGCTGAATACAGAGAAGAGGTTGTAAAGAAAATAGCGATGTTTGAAAAACAACGAGAGCTTATTATGGAATATATTAGAGGAGATAGAGCTATTAAATCTGCTAAAGAGTATGTTTCATTAGTTAACGCTGTTAAAAAACAAAACTACGCATTGAATAGATTGATGCAAAATAACATCATATCTGATGTTCAGAAAGAGCAACTCTCTATCGATCCTACAGGTGAAAATTTAAGCTTAATAGAACAGGCATTAAAAGAAAAACTTGGTGATTTTAGAAAGAGCTTATCTGATCAGATAGGCAATGTTATAGCTTCATTAAGAAATCAAGTGGCTACTGGTGGTATAAGAGCTAAATTGTTTGATAATTTAACTGACTTTGATAAGAAGGCTTACGATCAAACATTAACTGATGTATTAACAGTTCCTTTAGAAGTATTACAAGATTTAGATATCGTGGAGTTAGACGCTTTCTTTAATGCTGTAGAGCAATTAAATAATGGCTATTTCTCTCCTAAATTATTAGAGTCTTTAGAGATTATTGAATCGAAAGGATTTGCTAATTCTATTAGAGATAATGCTGATGGATATTATAAAGATCAGGTTGACGCTGAAGGTAAATATGATGCTAAGGTAAGCCCACTTTTAAAGCAAGTGAAAGATTTTAAAGGCATTAGTGCATTGGTTGAATTTATGAAAACATTAGATTATAAAGAAATGGAATCATTTTTTTCTGATGGGTTTGTAAAAATGTTTGGTCAATATATCTATAAGCCTTTTGAAAAAGCATATACATTCTACAAAAATACATTAGAAGAAACGACTGAAGATGTAGTGTTGGCTGATGATAATATTAAGAGTAATACAAACGGTCAAGTAATTAGAAATGTAATTGGTATATTCTTAATACAGGCTGACCATTTAAGAAATGAAAGTTATAAAAACTGGAGTGATGATAAAAAGAATTTGCCTCAATATTTGATAGATCAAAATGACGCTGGTAGGTTAGATGCTGCTCAAGATGATATGAATATGCTAAAAAAAGCTATGGCTGAAATAGAAGGCGATATATCAACTAAGGCTGGGTTAGATGCAGCAATGAATAAATATTTTGCTAAAAACCCTAAAGCTAAAAAACTACACGAGGCTATTAGAAAATCTATTGATGAGAAAGTAGCTCCAATGAATAAAATATCTATCGAAAGAGAAGGTGGATATTTCGAACCAGATGGGGATTATTTCCCAATCCAAAGAAAAGGTGCTAAAGTTCAAGAATCTGAAAATCCATACGAAGACATGATGGATAAGAAGTATGAAAAGAACTTTAAGTTAAGAAATAATGCTACATACCGAAGAGTTGGTGATCCGTTTGTAATGAGAGAGTTTAATGCTACTGTAGCTTTTAATATCTTAGCTGAGGATGCAACTAGAACATACGCATTAAAGCCTGTTATAAATCCATATACTAGAGCTATAACAGATCTAGCTAATGAGTATGATTTAAAAGGTAATAGAGAATTATCTAACTTTTTAAACGCTTCTAGAGATTATATGAACGCATCTATAGCACTACAGTTTCAGAGAGATATTAATCTAGGTTTCTTTAAATATGTATCTAGATTTGCAGCGTTTCAGAGAGGCTATTTATTAGCACAAGGCTTTAGATTGTTCCCAGATTATTTAGCCAACATGACAAAGGCTTTATCTACAATGAATCCTATTGATTTAGCTAAGTATCTGTATAAACAATCAGATTTCTCTAAACTATCAAAGAAACCTACTAGTGGATTTAGTAGCGATGCGTTTGTTAATTTAGCTAAGGCTGTTAGTTCCCCTATTATATTTAAAACATCTGGGGTTAAGGTTGAAAACCAGTTTATGAATAAACGAGTTCGTGAGAAGAAATTAGATAAATTAGCTGGTATGGCTGACGTATTTTCTGCTTCTTCTGTATGGAAGGGGTTAGTAATGAAAAACTTTAAAGAAATAACTGGTAAGGATTTAGATACAAAGCAATTGGAAAATAATATTTCTGAGTATTATTTAGAGAATCAAAAAGCTTTAGATAGGGCTGCTTATTTAGCCGATTTAGAAATAGATAAAAGATATGTAACTCAATCTGAGATAGGAAGAGCACCATTGCAACAAATATTCCCAGCCATAGGAGGAACGGCTACTTTAAATAGATTTACAGCAAAAAGGACTAGTAAATATTTGAGTATATTAAATATGATGGCATCATATATTGCGAATGATGCAAAAGTATTTGGTGCAGCTACTAGAAGGTTAATAACACAAGGTGATGTATCTGGGTTTGTGAAGGATGTTTTACCTATATTGACTTCTCAATTAGTCTACGCAACAACTATGAGTTATATGAATGCTGTTGCATCTACATTAGGTTATGCTGTATTATCAGCTGGCGGAGATGAAGAGGATGAAACTGTTTTAGAATATTTTGCAGAGGAAATGGAGCAAGCTAGTAAATTCTACACTGATCCTAATGCATTTGCAAAAGGGTATTTAGCTTCATTATTAATGATGGCTACTGGTAGATATGCTACTATATCTAGAGCCGCTGCGGCATTTGGTATGGGTGCTTATGCATCGTTTGATATTAATAAACAACAAGACAAAAAAGCAAAAACAGAAACTATCAAAAAATGGAAAGATACTTTTAGTGTGACTAAGGGGCAGTTTTATTTTGAGCCTATAATGTTCTCTAAAGATAGAAGAGTGGAATCTAGCTTTTCTGATGTGGCTATATTAACCCCTCTTGTTGGTTTCTTTTGGAAACAAGCTGAATTCCAATTTAATCCAGATAATCCTACAGCTATAATGGCTGCTGTTAAGGAGTTGGGCAAAGAAGATCCAGATGTTAAAAATGTTATTACAGGAACAATGGGGTTAACTTTATTGTTTGGTGTATCGTTAGGATTAACTTATACCCCTACTATATTAAAAACAGCTAGTGAAGCTGCTAAAACTAAAGGGAGAAGAGATGCTGAAGAAAAGAAAAAATCTAAAGGAATAGGGAAAAGAGATGATGGATTTGGGGGTTTTGGATCGGATGGGTTTAGTTCTAGTAAGTTTTAACAACACTGGGGGCTTAAAATAGCCCCCTATATTTTTGCTATATTTGTCTTGAATATTCAAGCATACACATATGGCATTTACAGCAAATTACGAGTTTAACCAAGGTACAGATTGTAGTATCTTCACAATCACAGACAAGTCAGTTGGCTATCAGGGATCAGAATTCTCTATAGTATCTCAAGCTATCCCAGCATCTCCTACATACACTAGGATAATGTTCCGATTTACATCACCATTTTTTACTGGCGGAACGTATGATAAGGAGATAGTTATTTCTAATGGTCAAAACGCAGCTACGGTTCACGCAGCTATAACAGCAGCTTTCAATGGTGATACAGCTATAGCAGCATTATTTACAGCTACAAATAACACAACAAGTGTAGGCTTAGTGGCAGATAAGGATTTTATTTACACCGAGCTGGAGGTTGTACCATTTGATGACAACTACTTTACAGATGTAGCTATTACAGAGACGGTTGTAGCAGAGCCAAAGGCTGATGAAAGAAGTGTTAATTTAACATACGCAGATGGTACAATTGTAGTAATCCCTTTCCCATATGAAAATGGCTACAATGATGAGCTAGAAGTTGAGGTAGATAAAGATTACGCATTGTTATGTCAAATGATATTTAATAACATTGGTGAGTATGAAAAGACTCAGCCTATAGTTATGGTATGTAACACTGACTCATATATAAGAGAGTTAGGTGTCGAATATGATAATAGAGCAGACAATCAAGAATGTTCAGAAGCTCTTAGAGAAAAATGGAGTTTAATGTATGACTATAGAACGCAGGCAATAACGCAGGCATCGATAGAAAGAATACAATTATCTCAAAGCTTTTTAGACAGAGCTTTACAATTACACGAACAAGAAAATTCTAACTGCTGTAACTAATTATTCATGAGAACAATAGAACAAATACAATTATACGTAGCTAATGCTAATGTAAGTCTAGCTGATTATTGGGCTCAGTATTTACAAGCAAAAGCTGACGGTGATCCAGATACTGGATTTATGGGTAGACGAATAGGTATCATAAAGTTATACTTATTTACTATTCAGTCATACATAGACAATAAGCCTACAGAGGTGAAGACGATCAATAGTTTGTTTAACTCACTATTAAGTTACCTTCCTTCTGATTTTTTTTTGTCTGACTATACTTTTTATAACCCCTTAGCTACGAATATAAGTGGGGCTGTTGTGATTAGTGCTGCCGCAAAAGCAAGCAATACGATTTATGGTATAGTCAGATTAAACGTAGCACCACTTTTAGAATCAGATCCAGTAGCATTAGGAGCTAATGATCCAAGAATTTCTATATGGGATTCTGCATATGCATTAGCTGAGGATGCTTTTAATAATAGAATTACCTCATCAGTATTTAATTCACTAGGTCAACTAGTATTAACTAAGGCTGATGCTTCTACTGTAACATCTACAAATAAAGCCATCTTATCACAATCTGATTCAGCTCAAACGGCTGATTTTTGGATTAGTGGTCAAGCAAGAGCAAGTCAATTTGTTGTTAGTGGAGGGTTATCGACTCAGTTCTTAAAAGCTGATGGTACATTAGACAGTAATGTTTATTTGACAGGCAATCAAACAGTGACATTATCGGGCGAGGCTAGTGGCTCAGGTGCAACAGCAATCTCTGTAACATTGTCTAATGCGGCAGTTATTAGTAAAGTATTAACAGGATATGTTAGTGGTGCTGGTACAGTTTCATCAACTGATAGTTTATTAACAGCTATACAAAAGCTTGACGGTAATATCGGGGCTTTAGTGACAGGTGTTAGTTCAGTATTCGGTAGAACAGGAGCAGTAACAGCTCAGTCAGGAGATTATACAACTACTTTAGTAACAGAAGGAACAAACTTATACTTCACAAACGCTAGAGCTAGAGGTGCTATTAGCTTAACAGTAACAGGAAGTTCTGGAGCGGCTACTTATAATAGCACAACAGGTGTTTTAAATATTCCGACATATACACTTGCGGGTTTAGGAGGTCAGCCACTAAGCACAAATCTTACTTCATTAAGTGGCTTAACTTATAGTTCTTTAGCATTCGTTAAAATGACTGCGGCAGGAACATTCGCATTAGATACTAATACCTACTTGACAGGAAACCAAACGATAACATTGTCTGGTGAGGCAAGTGGAAGTGGGGCTACATCAATATCTGTGACATTAAGCAACTCTGCTGTAATTAACAAGGTGCTTTCTGGTTACGTTAGTGGTGCAGGGGTTGTTAGTGCAACAGATTCAATATTAACAGCAATACAAAAATTAAACGGAAATATAAGTGCATTAGTAACAGGTGTTAGCTCGGTATTCGGAAGAACTGGGGTAGTAGCAGCTCAATCAGGAGATTATACTACTGCTCAGGTAACAGAGAGTGGTAATTTATACTATACAGACGCAAGAGCAAGAGCAGCTATATCTGAGACAATTACAGGTATTAGTTACAATAATACAACTGGTGTATTTAGCTTAACAGCAGGATATGTTATACCAACCACAACAGATGAAAGCAATTGGAATAGTGCATACAATGATACTATCTTAAGTGCATCTGTAACAGGAACTTCAAGCAAAACTATAACACTTACACAAAGAGACGGAAACACTATACAAGCATCATGGGATGACTTAGGATTAACATCTGTTGGTCTTGAAATGCCAAGTGCATTTGTAGTTACAAATAGTCCTTTAACATCTAATGGTGTAATTACAGTAACAGGTGCAGGTGTTGCCTCTCAGTATATTAGAGGCGATGGATCATTAGCTGACTTCCCTACCAGTGCTGGAGGGGGAGGAGCTTCTGTATCTTATTACCTTAATGGCTCCGTTAATCAAGGAACAATCGCTGGAGTAACTTATTATGAAGTTAATAAAACACCAGTATTAGGTGCAGGTACAGACTTTACTGTATCATCAAATGGCTATATCGCATCATTCATAACAGATACTAATGATCCTGCATTATTGAAAATACCAGCAGGTAACTTTAATTTAGAGATATACTTTTCGGCATCTTCAGGAGGAGGTACTCCATCGTATTATATTGAGCTATATAAATATAATGGCACAACCTTTACATTAATAGCAAGTAATGCTACCTCACCAGATATTATTACAGGCGGCACTTCTTCTGAGGCTTATTTCTCTACACTAGCTGTTCCAGAAACTACCTTAGCGATAACAGATAGATTAGCATTTAGAATATATGTTAATACATCAGGAAGAACTATTACATTACATACAGAGGACAACCATTTATGTCAAGTAATAACAACATTTACTACAGGATTGACTGCATTAAATGGACTGACAAGTCAAGTCCAATATTTTACTGTAGGAACATCTGGCTCTGATTTTAATATTTTTAGCTCAGGAGATACACATACATTTAATTTACCTACTGCATCGGCTTCTGTAAGAGGAGCTTTGAGTAGCACAGATTGGAGTACCTTTAATGCTAAAGAAAATGCAATAACATCAGGCACAACCTTACAGTATTTTAGAGGGGATAAAACATTCCAAACTTTAAATACATCTGTAGTGCCAGAGGTTACAAACCTTTACTTCACGCAATTAAGAGCTAGACAATCTATATCAGAAACTATTACAGGAATAGATTATGATAGTAACACAGGGGTGTTCAGCTTAACAAGTGGATATGTAATCCCTACGACTACATCTACTTCAGAGTGGGATACTGCTTACTCAAGCAGGATAGCTACATTTACTACAACAGGCAATAGTGGGTCTGCTACATTTAGTGGTAACACATTAAACATACCTACCTACACCTTAGCAGGTTTAGGAGGTCAACCATTAAACACAAACCTTACTTCGTTAAGCAACTTAGCTTATAGCTCATTAGCATTTGTTAAGATGACTGCTTCGGGTACGTTTGCGTTGGATACAAATACTTACCTTACATCTACAACAGGTGTTACTACGGTAGCAGGTACAGCTAACCAAGTATTAGTCAATGGTGGTACATCAGCAGTTAGTGGAGCGGTGACGCTTACATTACCACAGAGTATTGCAACAACTAGTACACCTCAGTTTGCTGCTATTGGTATCGGAGTTGCAGCTCAATCAAGAAACATACAAGGATTAGGAGTTGGTGGAACTAGATTCCTACTTGAAGGAACAGATTTTTACTCTTCTACTATATCTGCAATAAGAAATGGTAATGACATTGGAGCCCCAGTTTTATATTTAGCAAAGACAAGAGCAACTGTTGTAGGAGGTTCAACTGTCGTTCAGAATGGAGATAGATTAGGTACTGTATCTTTTGCGGGTGCTGACGGAACTTCTACATACACAGGAGCAAGTATATACGCATTAGTGAATGGAACTCCATCAGCTGGGAATATACCTGCAGAATTAAGATTTAATACCGCAGGCGTTGATGCTATGATAATTAACACCTCTCAGAATGTTATTATATCTGATGCAGGTTATCAAGGAAGGTCAATTGCAGGTGCGGCTAGAATATTGCAAATAGAGGGTGCTGGTAGTAAGGCTTCTCAAAGTATAATCAGAAACAGCAATGATACTTCAGGAGCTAATTTATATTTTGGTAAGACAAGAGGGGCTTCTGCAGGATCAAATACAGCAGTACAAGCTGGTGATACATTAGGCTTTATTGGAGCTATGGGTGCTGACGGAACTAGTATAACACTATTCCCATCAGCTTCTATCTCTCTTAATGCTGGTAATACTATATCAACAGGAATAGTATCTGGTAGAATATCTTTATCGACACAAAACTCAAGTGGTACATTAGTTGAAGGGTTAAGAATGTTGGACAACCAACGTATCTTAATTCAGCAAGGCGGTACATTTACTGATAGTGGTGAGCAATTACAAGTAACTGGCACAACTAAAATTACAGGTGCGACTACATTAGGTTCAACACTTGCTATTACTGCTGCAGTTACAGGTTCTAGTACGGCAAGGTTTACCAAATTAGGAATTGGAGCAGATACAACAAATGCAAATAATTTTAGAATTACATCAAATATTACAGGATTTACATCATTTTTTAATGTGATAAATGATTCAACAATTCAATCTGATGTAATAAGCAATGTTCAAATGTTTAGAGCAGTACCTTCAACGGCTGCGGCTGCATTTACATTAGGTACATTAATTAATTATCAATCAGGATTTGAAACTAAAGGTGCAGGTTCTACAATAACTGAATTTATTGGTTACAACGCTTCTGATACATCAGTAGCGACAACTACAAAAGCATTTAACTCAAACGTAAATTCAGGTACTAATAAGTGGGGATTCTACGCAAATGGCACTGCCTCAAACTACTTCGCAGGTAAAGTACAGATAGGTTCAACAACTGATGGAGGAGAGCTTTTGCAAGTAACAGGCACAGCAAGAATTACAGGTGCTACAGCGATAGGTTCTACATTAGCAGTTACAGGAGCATTATCAGCAGGTGTGTCAGGAGTTAATAACGCTATGACTTTTTATGTAGGTACAAGTGCTTTTAGAATTGGTAGAAATACATCACAATTTATTGACATAACCCAAGATGCTTCAACAACAAGAATGTTAGCAACAACCGCTGGGAAATCGTTTGTAGTAGGCACAGCAGAAGCTCAATCGTTAGTTCTTCAAACTAATAACACTACGGCATTAACAATCGCATCAACTGGTGCAGCTACGTTTAGTAGTAGTGTGACGGCAGGGGGTCAAGTAACAACTACATCAGTAAGTGGTTATAGATTATTAAGTGGTTCAGATACATTATTTAGTTTAGGGTATTCGGGTGGTACTTTATTAAATAGATTAACTGGTACATCATTGTTTTTAGCTGAAAACGGAACACCGCAATTAACTATTGCAAGTGGTGGTGCAGCTACGTTTAGCAATACATTAACCGTATCAAGTGGAGGTTCAACAAATGGTAGATTAGGAGTTAGAGGTACTACAAACGATTCGAGTGCCTATGCTTTTGAAGCTGCTAATTTAAGTGGTAATACAATATTTATTGTTAGAAATGATGGGCAAGTTTGGATGCCTTCAGGTAACGTAGGTATAGGAACGACAACGCCTGCTGGTATCTTACACGTAAACGGACAGGGTGCTAGGTTTGTAGATTCTGTAAATACATTTGGTTTAATTGTAGGAGCTGCATCAGCAAGCCCTAATTGGGTAGCTATTGGTACAAGTGGTACTGGAGTTCCCCAAATACAAGGTTATAATAACGCATTTAGTGCAACAACTAATTTAGCATTACAACCTAATGGTGGTAACGTAGGTATAGGAACAACAACGCCAAGTGAAAAGTTATCTGTAATTGGCAATATTAATATCTCTAACACAGGAACTAAAATCGGTTTTAATACGGTAGATTCGTTTACAAATTATTCATACTCTGCTGCTCATTATGGAATATCTTACGGATTTGGAGCTACACCTTTAACTTTATCTGGATATTTTGGATTATCATTGGTTACTAGCGGAGTAGAAAGATTACTTATCACCCAAGCAGGTGACGCAACATTTAGTAGTTCTATTACTTGGGGCACTATAGCTGGTACATATATGTATGCAGGTGGAGCTTCTCATAGATTTGCATACTCTAGTTCTGTTTTAAATGTTATATATTCAGGAGGAAGTAGTGGATTAAATATAAATAATCAAGCAGACAATTCAGTGTTGGTTAAGGTGCTAGATAGCGGTAACGTAGGTATAGGCAACAGTTCTCCATCATATAAGTTAGATGTGACAGGTGATATTCGATCTACAAGTAAAGTTTACATAGGTACCAACGGAGCCTTCATCGAGGAGGTATTAGTGAGTGGAGTTTATAAATTAAGAGTAACAGATTCAGCAGGTAACACAACAGTATTGTAATGGCATTAGCAACGGAACGATATACATATTCAAATAACTCAGCCACAGCAGATACTCAGTATAGTGTGGCTAAGATATTAACCCCTACGGCAGATTCATCTACAGACCCAACATTAAGACCGTTGGGTATAAGGGTGAAGGTTGGCATATCGGTTAATCAGTCAGGGGTGGCTAAGAATATGTGTGGTGAATTACTTATTGTTGTAGGGAATTATACAGATACAGGTGGAGTAACATCCATATTCATCAACACCATCCCTCAATCAAAAGTATATACATCAACATCGGCTATCTTTGGGGTATTTGACTCTATAGATGTAGGGTGCTGGACAGATTTAAGGTACCCTGATGATGCAAATTTTTATGATTATATTGCGGTGAATATTGTTGGAGGGGTAACAGGAGACCCAACAGTAGCAGAAATAGAAGTATTGTTAAACACACCTAACTATAATAGTCAGGTATTAGTAGAAACATTCGCATGGCAGTTGATTTAGTAAGAGTAGAAGGTAATTTCACATTAGCAGGAACATCCACATGGGAGGAGTATGATACTATTCCTACATCGCAGGTGCCTAATGATTCTTATTTTATGACAGATGTTTTTATCTTTGGGGGTACAGGATATTTTGTTAATGAGATTGCTATAGTGGCTAGGTATCAATACTTCTACTATAAAAATAACTCAGCAGTATTATCGCTAGTGGACTCAAGGGTAGTATCTCAATTTGATGCAATATCAGGTGGTGCAACTGCTTTTGAGTACAGACAACAAATATCATCGGGTAATATAACTATTGAAGGTAGATATTTAACATCTAGTACAATGCTTTATTATGACGGTAGATTAAGAAGTAAGTAATGAAAACAATATTAATACAACAAGACGCACAGGCTAACGTAGCTAATGGAGGTAGTCAAGATGTAATATCTTTAGATTTGTCTAGCTATTCTACAAATAGGGCGATGTCTATTGAGATTTTCTTTACAATGAGATACCAAAGTAATGGTTCTATGCTTTATTACAGAACAGCGGAAACAGAATCGACATCATCAACAAGAGCAACACCACTATTAGAAGTTGACTCATCATATAGTTTCTCTGAGAGTACCACCTCAACAGTGCATACTCCAACATTTGTTTATGATCAAGGGGCAACAACAATATACATTAGAGCAAACAACAACACAGGGTCATCACAAACAGTTACATATCAGGTAAGTTACATTTTAAATTTTATATAGTTATGGTACAAATCGAGCCGTTGGTAATACCAACAAAAGGAACAGCGACAGAGCTGTATGTTCAAGCAAATTCATTTGCTTCAGATGCAATAACTGCTACATTATACTGGCAGTTAAGATCAACAGAAGGATTGTCATTATTAGATGGCAATTACACAATGACACCTGAGCAATTCGCTTCTTGGGGTGAGGATAACTCATACCTAAATGGTATTGTTGCTGATGCTATTGGAGTTGAAATAATTCCTTCTGAGGAATAACTTGTTGATAACTTATATAAATAACTGATAGGTAATTTTTTATCTTTGGTAAAAATATATATTTTATGAGCAAATTAAAAAAGATTGAAATTACAATTCCAGAAGCTATTGCTTTAACAGAGGAATTTAATGGAGTGCCTTCTGCAGATGGCAAAACTGTTTTATTAAAGGGTTTATTCTCTCAGTCGTTATCAATGTCATCAAAGTTTGACTTGAAGTTATTATTTAACAAAGCCGTTGAATTAGTTAAGACATCGGAAGAGGTTAAGAATGAGTTCATCAAAGAACATGGTGAAGATAACAAAGAGGGTGGCAAAGAGATTAAAGTAATGATTACGAACAAGAAAGGTGAGGAAGTTCCAAACCCTAAGTTCGAAGAGTTTAAAACTATGTACAACGATCTTATGACTAAGAAACATGAGATTGAGTTTAAGCAATTAGACCCAGCAGATTTTGATTTCAAAGCAGAGGAAGTATATCCGATGTTCTTGGAAATAATCGAAAGATTACGCAAGTAATTTGATTAAAAACCCTGTAAAAAAAACAGGGTTTTTTTTGTATATTTGTGAGTAGCAATAAGTTGCATTGTTACTAACATTAGTAATATTTTTGTATCTTTAGCTTATTAAAAAAAATGAATTTAAGTATGGATTTTCTTGCCGCAGAATTAAGAGACAAGCCAATTATAGGAATAATTAGTGGTGTAGGGGCTTGGGTTATCAACTCTATAAACACCACAGCTATTTTATCTGACAACCATATCTTTTGGGATCTATTGAGTAAGTTTGGTATCTTGATGGGTTCGCTCATTGCGGTGCTTACGTTTCTGATTAAGGCAAAGGAATTTTATAATCTGTATTTTAAAAAAGGTAAGTAATGCTTTTGATATCTAAAAATATCACTTACGCAGAAGCTTTTAAGTCTCAGCAGGCGGTTAGGTTAAAAATAAAGAATACTACCGATGATCCAGAGATATTAAAAAATATGAAGCACGTTTCGGACAATGTGTTCGAAAAGATTAGGGCTCATTTCGGAGTGCCTATAGGAATATCTTCGTTCTATCGATCTCCAGAGTTGAATAAAGCTATTAAGGGGTCAAGCTCAAGCCAGCATATGACTGGTGAAGCTATTGATATCGATGGTGATATCTTTGGGAAGATAACTAATAAGCAGATATACGACTACGTTAAAGACAATCTTGATTTTGATCAATTAATTTGGGAATTTGGTAATGATAAAAACCCTGCATGGGTTCATGTGTCATTAAAAAGGGTAGGTAAAAATAGAAAGCAAATATTGCGTATAAAATAATTATTATCTATTTCTATTTATGTGTTTCCAAGAAGCTCCTGACTTTATTCTTGATATAGCTAGTCTGCCTACATTATATTCTTTAGCTATTTCTTTATTAGGTCTACCATCATTAAGTATATTAATAACTTGATCTTCATTTAATTTGGACATAATGTGATTGCCGCCTTTCATTGAAGTTTTTAAATTATTTTTATAGGCATGAGATTGATTTTCACTATTTGTACACCACTCTAAGTTTTCTACCCTATTATCAGTTTTTACCCCATTTATATGATTGACTTGGGGTTTATTATCCATATTTAATATAAATGTATTTGCAACTAATCTATGTATGTAGTGATTTCTTTTAGTATCACTACATAGCCCAACAAAATAATAACCATACCTATTCTTTTTAGGTTTTAATATAACCCCATTAGTAAACTTATGGTACGATTTTACCCTACCTAAATTACTTACTTGATATAAGCCTTCATACCCTTTAATGTCTTTCCAGATTTCCATATTATTATTCACTATCGTTTAGTTTTCTAAATTCTTCTTCTGTCATAATTTTCGTGCCATCTTGAACTATTTTATATTCACCACGCTCCTTAAGTTCAAGAGTATGCAGCATCGCTATTCCATTAAAAGTCAATGCGGCTACAGTTTGTTTAATTTCATCTTGGTTTGTGCCTTTCATAACAGCTATACCTAACTCAATATAGTGCCTGCTTATACTTTCCCAGCATGATTCAATTGGCAATCCTTTGAAGTAATTAGTTCTAGCGAACGAATTTTCAGTATTTGCTAAAAACCTACCCAATGCGTGTAAAGCGTATGGACTAATGAAGTCTGGTCTTTCCCTGCCAGTATTGTCTGATCGGATAGCTAATGTTTCAAATACTCTAACCTTACGCTCTTCGGTTTGTATTTTCTCCGTTTCGGGCTCTGGATTGGCTTGTGTTTCCTCTACTTCTATAAATCTATTGATATTATACCAAGTATCCCTACCTGAATCATTTTTAATCCAAATACCATAACTTACACGATCAGTAGCTTCGTACTCCTTATTAAGAGTTAGGTCATTGGAAAACCTTTCGTTATTTATACATTTAAATTTCATAGTCTATAAATTATATGTTTCGTTTTCTTTTAATATCTCCCAAGGGAATGTTAATTCCAATCCTAATGTCTCTACCGACCATCTAACCACATCCTCTAAATACTCTAGCATTCTAGTGTTCGTTAGTTTCTTGGTAGTGGATGGCATCTCTAGAAATTCACCATCTTCATTCATTATCTTAGTCGATAGGAATTTATTCTTAAGGTACACATGAACCGACTCTTCATCGATATCACCAGTCGCATATCCAGCCTCTCTAAGAGACTTTAATATAGGTCGGATGATATAACCCCAGTAGAACCTGTTAAGCGTATGCCTGCGGCTCTTTTTATATTCTTTAATCGTTAATGTAATTTGCTTACCAGTGAAGTTTTCAGCAACCTCTCGTTTCAATACCTTGGATTGTGGTATGTGAATTTCTCCGCTTGGTGTTACGGAGCAGATATATTCTAATTCCATTTGCTTTGCTTTAAGTTAAAAAGCCCCACAGTTTGTGCTATGAGGCTGATTATTAGTTAGTTATTAAAATGGTGCATCTGAATCGTCAATCTCCTCAGCGACCTGCTCAACTCCGTTAGATTGCTCAACCTTAACGTACCAAGCTGTCATGCTTAAGATAAAGCCTTCAGTTCCATCCTTCTTAGTAAACTTTCTTCCTTCTAAATTACCTTTTACAGTAACTTGATCTCCAGAGTTTGATGCAGTTAACTTATCCAAGTTTTTGTTAACTAACTGGAAATTGTAATACTGAGTTTTTGAATAATCATTATCCTCTTCTTGAACTTCTAATACGAAGTTTCTGATTGTTGTCTTTTCAGACACTTGCATAGGCTCACCAACTGAGTAAACCGTACCGCTAAATTCTACGTTCATATGTATTTTATTTAATTATTTCTGAAATAAATTTATTAACTTCTTTCTGACTTTTACAGATAACTATTTTTGGTGATAGTAAGCTTCTTTCTACAGCTATCTCATCGTAGTCATACACAAAATTAACCTTGTTTAAAAAGTATTTCTTTATCAGTTTAACCTTTAGGCTCCATTGATCGTTAGCAAATCCTTTAGTCTCTAGTATAATGTTGTGATGTGGTAAGATATAATCTGGAGTCCAGCTTATAGGTCTTATTAATTCATCACCATATCTAAAGCCGTCAAAGATAACAAACTTCTGCTTCATAGTGAAATGTATTTTAAATAATTTCAACTGAGCATAAGCATACTGCTCTAACTTAGAGTCAAACTTAATGCCGTCATACTCAACCTTAGTAGCATTTCTAACAGCACCTTTAGATGCCTTACCTATTTTCTTAATTCTCATTGGTAGGTATTAGTTCTATTTTATCTTCTGAAAACATACACTGATTACCAGACTCATCTTGGCATATCCAATTCTGGTGAGTGAATGAATATCTCATTACTTCCCATACTTCGTTGAACATCTCCTCAGCGTCTCTTAATCGTGCTTCTGATAGACCTGTTCTATCTATCTTTAATCTAACCTTATCGCCCTTATCAAAGGCTGCGGTTCTTTTTGAATCTTTATCGGTTCTGAACATAACTATAAATTATGAGTATAAAAATACTGATAATAGTTATATTAACTAGCATAAGTTTTCAACAACCTCATTTTCATCTATCTCATTATGAACCATTCTGATAATAAGATCTTGATATTTATTAATTCTTCCCCTCATTATTTGAATTAATTCATCCTTAGATATCTGTAATAACTTAGTTGATCTTAAGAACTGGCTCTCTGTTTCTTTGATTAGTTTATAGAACTGTTTGTCGAATGTAGAAAGCATTGGATCTTTAGTAATATTAAGAAAGTGATTAATTGTTGAGTGATCCTTATCAATCTTTTTTGCTAATGCAAAGTTAGTCATGCACGTATATATATCCATCATATACATAACAGCGGCTCTAGGTTGAACTAACTTTCTTTTATTAGACTTACTATGGAATTCATCTTTACTTATATTAAAAACATTGCAAGCAATATCTACTAATAAATTATACACCTTATCATTAAAGTCATATATTAAATCAGTTTCATATAGTTTGCAGAATTGCTCCTCGCCTCCAGCGACAGCGATCATCTCGCATGAAATATCTTGTCTATACTTTAATCCTACCTTTGTTTTTAAATCCTTTATCATAAATCTCTAAATTGAATTTCTCTTTCTAATCGTTTTACTTTTTCAGTTAGTTGCTCTAACTCTATTTGCTGTAATGCTATTACCCTAGTCAAGCCAGTGTTATGCTGTATCTCTTTCTCTAAGTCATCATTAAGGTTGTCAATAAACGCTGAAGCATTTTGTAGTACCTCAGCGTATAATGTCATCTTATCTTCCTTAGCTTTATTGTTCTTTATAGTAGCCTCAACAGAAGCGGATAGGAACATATTAGCTACAGCTGTAAGATTATTCTTAACCTTCAGTCTGTTTAACATTCGCTCCATTTACTTTCTTTTTTTTCTTGTTATCATTCTCTACAAACTTCTGCACCCCTTCGTAGTGTGCGGTCTCTATGATCGATACATAGTCTTCTTTCGAATAGTCTTTCGGTGGTTTTATCTCACCAGAATTTACCATCTCGATCATTGTTTTTGCGAAATGAAACCCTACTTGCTGTAGGTATTTAATTACTTTTGATACCTCTTGTTGTTCTTTAGTCATGGCGTTTAATTTTATGCACAGTTAATTCCTAGTTCTATTAAATCATCTACTGTTGCTTTACCCCAAACTTTTACATCTGGGCTTTCGTCTCCAGTAAAATCACACACTGTTTTATAGTACTGAACTTTTATACTCCACCCAAAAATGGTTTTTCTAATTCTATACTTACCTGTTAATCTTCTATTTGCTTTCATGGCGTTTAATTAAAATGGTGGTTCAAATTCTCCTTCTAAGTCTAGATCAAATTGAGTTGAAGGTTTTAATGCAGTCTCTGTTAGCTTTGTAAAATTTATATTCAAAGCTTCCTCTCTACTTTTATTCAACTCAAATGCGTAATACTTTTTAGATTTATTAAAGTTATCTAATTCATAATATCTACTTCTTTCTGGATCAAAAAATAACCTAGCTGTACCTAGTTTACCTATTGCTTTTGGTTTTGCTTTCTGAATTGCTATTACAACTTCATTGGCTTCGTAGAATCTATTATTCATAGAGTCTGTTAAATCTTTAGGAGGTCTCCATGCACATATCATAGCCTCGCCTTTTCTAAACCAAGACTGACCGTTACTAATCTGCCTAGGAGTTGCTAAATCATAATAATGAACAGTTTCACCTTGGGCTGTAGTAGCTGTCTTTAACTCTTGATTTGCTACGTGAGTGATTATGAAATTATGTCTATGGTTAGCTCTAGCATTTCTTCTAACTAAACCTAATTGGAACTCTAAGTACATATCTCTAGCTTCAGAACCTAAGCTATGCAATAGTTCGTTCCAAGGATCGGTAGTGGTAGTATGTATCTTTATTTTATGCTCCTTCTCGATCTCATCTACCTCGTTATAGAATTCCTCAAGAGATAATCCTTTTTCACCAGCATCTATTATATAAAAATATTCATCTAATTCAGCAGTCAATCTAAATATTTCAGATTTAGTTAACTTGTTTGTTCTTGCATCTCTATCTAATGTGTCATAGAAAGGTTTGCCTGACCACTTGTGCATTAGTTCAATAGCTATATCTGATGGAGTTCCAGATTCTGGCGTGTATAATGCGTGTCTCCAACCTTTAGTGTTTGTTAAATTGATTAACACCTCAAACAGAAACTCGGACTTACCAGAAGTGGGTGAACCATAAATATAAGTAGTACACCCAAGCTTCACAGTATATAAATCTTCCAAGCATTTAAAACCTACAGCCTCACCCTTACTAACTCCCTTATCGTACTTATCGTTGATCTCATCCTTCAGCTCCGATATTCTAAATACTTTCTTTATCATATAATTAATTTGCTATTGTAAATCCTGATACTCCAGATGTAGCTGGCGTCATTACTTTCTTACTATTCTTTAGCCACGTTACCATCCTTCTGTTGAGATCGAAAAACTTTTCACTCTCCCATCTCATTTTAGTTCCAGACTTATTAAGTTCACTCCAGTATTCAAAGAACTCTTTAATAGTGGCTATTGTATTGTTATCCTTAAAAGTAACCCAGCATAATTGTTTAAATTCTTCTACCCTTTCTTCTATCGGCTTAGTAACCTTTGCTGGTTCCGTTTTCGTAGGCTTTCGCTTGGTTAATAACTCCAGTATTTGATTGTTTTGATTTTGAAGGTCTAAAACCATTGTCTCTAAAGATTTGATATGTTGTAACAATATCTCTGTATTTTCCATAACCGAAGATTAATTTTTGAAACCAGTTTAATTCTTTTATTTGATTATATAGATACCCAGATAATATAGAATTTGATTCTACATCTAATTTTAGAAGGTTATTTTCAGTTTGAATATCATCTATTAATAAAGCAACAGCGAAGTGATGTTCAGTAACTTTAGCTTTCTCTGCATTTAATGCCTGAGTCAAGAACTGATTTATACCTTCTAGTCTTTCAATCTCTTCGAACAATTCGTAGTCTGGTGATGAATTAGTTTGCTTAGGCTCTTCAACTAGTTCTATTAAATCAGCATAATATTTTTTCATACTTTCCCAAAAATGTCCGCTAGAAGTGTAATTTAAGCGTCTACTACATATGAATGGGTAAATTTCATCTGTGGTTTTTGTACTTATTTTAACTACTTCACCATCTCTTCTTCTATAGGTTTTACCAACCTCTAATGTTTTGAAATTCTTTTTCATATTACTTAGCTTTAAATGTAACCTTAATTGTTTCTCCTCCAGTAACCTTCGGTGGCATAATCTCTTCGCCAGTCTCTTCCATATATATCTTACCACTCAATGTCTTTAACATCGCCTCGATCTTTTTCTTAGCTTCTTTAGCTGACTTCTCTTGCTGATCTAATGTCTCCCATCCAGAATGTCCGCAGTTAGAGTAATCATACTTAGCAGTAACCGATGGCTCAATCTTAGCTCCGAATATCTCTGCTGTTGACCCCTTAGATAAGGCTAGTTCAGTCATAGCCTCTGGCTTGATAGTTGATATCACTTCTTCAAGAATATCTCTTAAAGCCATTAATTTAATCATCTGCTTAGAAGGTGATAATTGACCATCTATGATTGGTGCAGCGATTGCTTGTGCGGCTAGTGCGATTGATTCTTTTGTAATGTTTTCTGAATCGAATATCTTAGCTTTTGCTAAATCGTTTGATACATCGATAATGTCTAATGCTGTCTTTTTCATTTGCTTAATTTTTAATTTCTTTGTTAATTATTTTTCTAATCTTTAATATTAATTCTCTACCTAGTTTCTTTCTCCTTCCTGAGCAGAAAGCTACTATTCTTTGGTAATCACCCATCATATTATTCTTCTCACAGAACTGGAGTATTGAACTGTATCTAGATTTAATTAGTTTAAAAATTTCTAGGGAAAGTTCTTTTACCTCAATCGTTAACTTTACATCTTTATGATAGTAATTAAGTGATTCGTTTAGCGTAACAATAGCACTAGGTGTTACCTTACCTACCGAGGCTCTATACATCCTATGGAAAAAAGCCTTACTCAGATTATTCCTTTCACAGAAGGAGTTTAAGCTACCATACTGCTCACGTATTCTATTAAAATACTCTAGAACTTCTGATGGCTTAGACTCCATTGTGAATGGGTTATCCTTACTAAAAATCAATACTCTCTGCATCGGGTAATACTTGATTGGTTTCGTTTAAATAAAATGAAATCATTCTCATCTCTATTTCTTTAGGGGTTAATCCTAGATCAACCAGCCTAGCTAATTCTTTGTTGTACATATTATTTCTTAACTACTGCTTTAGCTTGTTCTTCTTTAGGTAATGACTTAAAGTGTAAGTTCATCTTATCCTTTACAATATCTTGGAATGTTTTACCTAGCTCATCTCCACACTTTTTCTTGAATGCTAACATATCTTCCCATGTGTTAATCTTAGATAACTCATCTGCATAACCTTTAGGTAAGTCAGCTGGAGTTTCAAATGATTTACTAGGTGACATTGCTGGGGCTGGTTCAGATGTTTTAGCTGGCTCTGCTTTAGCTGACTCAGGTTTCTTAGCTGGAGTCGCTGGTGTTTTAGCTGGAGCTTTAGGTTGAGATCCTCTCCAGATGTCTGCACCAATACCTAAGTATGAAGCGATCTTAGTAATACCATCTGTAGTACCACCCTTTAATGCATCGCCTAAGTCATCATTAGTTGAGCCAGCAACGCATTCTAAGTGAATACCTATAGATGGTACTGAGAACTCGGTGTGAACTGCTGAGATATACTCTATTCTATCTTTGCCAGCTTGAGTTACCCTAGTAACTTTCTCGTGATTAAGATAAGTTGTTTTTAAATTCCAACCACCAACACCAAACGCTTCATTTAATCTGTCGATAACATAGATAGCTTTGATAGTTGTCATTGGTGTGCCACTAGAATCCTTCTTAGTAGGATGTGCTTTTAACGCCTCTGGTGGTAATGGTTTAGCTAGTATAGCTAGTTGATCTTGTGATAATTTGTTCATATAAATTTTATTTAATTTGTTTACAAATGTAGGTATTGTTGATATAAATTGCAAATGTTTTTTAAAATATTATTAAAAACGCAAGTATTATTATACATGATATTAAAATAAGTGCAATTACTAAAGCTAATAAGTATAGCTCTATTGGGTGTAGTTTCTTTAGTTTATTTTCTATTAGCTTTCTCATAACTCTATTATTACCTTCCCATCTTCTATTTTGTAATTGTATTCGGTGTCATACTCAATAGGAATAAATATAACAAATATTGGTGCTTGTAATTCCAACCCTACGCCAAAGGTAGATGCTAGGATTTTGTGTTGGTTACTAAAGAAGCTATCGTCTTTGTGAAACCTTTGTGCCATTCTTTTAGAAATTGATAAATAACAATCCCCTATCTTCGGTCTTTCATCTATCGTAAACACTATACCCTCGTTTACTTTTATTAGTGTGCCTTTCATAATTTTTCTATTTCTTGTTTTACATCTCGCCAATAAAAATCTGCAAATTCATCAACATCTTTACCAGCTTCTATTATTTCATCTACTGCTATTAATGCACATTTATAAGCTATCTCCCCATCTAACGTAAAATCTCCCTCTGTTAATTGAGCATAAAAAAACTTATTCCACAATTCTTGTGCTTTCTTTTTTGGTGTCATAACCTACCCTCCAATATCTTTTTAAGTTCTATTTGTTCGTTAATAGCAACAATGACATTACCCTTATACCAAAAATCTGAAATATCATCTTTTACTTTCTCTAACACCTCTATTGTATGGTTTACGGATTGGATAGCACATTGAGTGGCTTGGTTAAAGCTCATTTTTCTTGTCTGATAATCATTATCTTCAATTTCCGTCCAAAAAAATTCTATTAACCCATTTGCTTTTATTTCTATGTCTTTCATATATATTGCTTAATATTATTTTCGTATTGTCTATATTTTTCGGTTTTCCACACTTTTTTATTAAAGTGAGAGCATTTGTCTTTATTGCAATTACAAAGAACTTCATATCTGTGTTCGTAATCTGTGTAACTACCATTTTCATTTTTACCTTCACTTATTTTAGCTTTATAAGATAATAGTTCTTTCATAGTGTTATTTGTTTGTGGTTAAAGTAAACTTAATTGATTTGGATTGGTTATTTTATCTATATTACAAGTGCATTTTTCAAACTTCCAATCACTTCCATTTTCTATCATTTCTATTTTATCTCCGTCTAATGCACTTTTTCTAACATCTTTAATCCAATCTTTTTCAGTATAACAATATGGCTCATTTGCTGCTGCATATATTTTATTGCAACATTTGTATCTTATTACTTGTATCATATCTCTTTACTTTATAGTTAAATGTTCGTTTGTGAGGGTGGTTCGGGTAATGGCATCCAATGAGTAGGTGGCAATATTCCTAAATTACCATTTGAATCTTCCCAATTACCCCATTTAGCTCCCGCTCCAATATCTTCATAAGTAGCTATAAATCTGCCATAAACTTTGCAATATACTAATACTGGCGTGTTTATTTCGGGTAATCTATCATCCACTGATATCCATTCTGCTTTCATCTTATTTCTCCTTTATAGTTAAATGTTCGTTTGTGAGGGTGTTAATTATATATTTCATGTTGATAAACAATGTGTTTTTGTAAATTATCATCTTCTATTAAATAATCACACCTTTCACATTCAATTATAGTTGCTGGTGTATGAGCTATTAACTTACTGTGTGTTGAAATTTTTACCCTATCACCAACTTTAAATCTTTTTTGTAATGGTGTATTGTAACCTAAATTGTTATCTATTTTACTTAATAAATACCATATAATGTTTTTTATAGCCAACATAACCTTTTGTTTTAACTTTTTTGCTTTCATAATTTTATTTTTTTTATTTACTTTTTGTAGTTATATTGTCAGTTTTAACCTTATTAAAGCGATACGTTTTATCAAAAGCTTCACTACACGCTTTATAAATTAACTTTAACCATTCGTTATTAAATTCACGTTCTTCATGCGTATTGGTTTCGTTTTCTTTTTTAACTGTTTAATTAATTCGCTAATTTCTATTATAGTCATCTTAGTTCCTTTCTTTTAAAGTGTTCCTAACTATTTCTAACTCCCTCACTAACTCAGCCTCACGTTGTAATAACTCTTTGTTTTGATTAAAACTATCAATCATTGCTCTAATACTATCTGTAGCTACAGAGTATTCATGCATAGATTCAATTTTATCCACCTCTGATCTTAAATAATCTTCGAGGGTGAAATCTGTTTTAATCTCTAACCTTGCTGATGGTGTTAAAATATAATCATTAAATAATACTAAATCAGTAGTGGAGAACATCTCTAACTTATGAGTATAAAGGTCGGTTATTACCCACGAATACTGATACCCTAATTTATCAACACAAGGGTTACCATTTTTTTCATTTTGACATAAATAAATATCACCATACTCTACCTGCACCTTCCCTTCGCATCTAACGCCATCAATAATTGCTTTAAATCCTTGACCTGATTTAAAGTCTTCAAATTTGTAAGTAGTTCCCATAATTTTGTTTTTAATACCCTAATTGAATTAATAATTTCCTAATTTTTATCTCATACATCCCATCCTCAGCATACACAGCACCCAAGTACCTTATATACGCATCCCTATCCTCGATCTTACTGGTGTACCTCGCCTGCCATAATGCATAATCAACACATGACCCCCTCCAATCCTTATAATACGCATGACCATTCTCAGTGCCTACAGCTGTTGTAGGTCTCACAGATGGCTCTTTCATGCCGAACAGGTTATGATTCTCGGTGAATACTGGTGATTTATAGTTACTAGTCTCCAGCATCGACTGAGCAATAGCCACTTCAGGGTAGTTTATCTTCAGTTCATAGAGGTAATCCTTTAATTTATCGGTAGAAAACGTATCAACCGAGGGTTTAATTGCGTAAGTTCCTTCATGAATGTTTAAAATTGTGCTTCTTGAAGCGATGTAGCCAGCGATAAACGTGACTAACAAGAAGGATGATAGTAAGCTAACTACCATCCCCCACGAGATATATCTCTGTGACAAGTCTTTGTGATTAAAAATCATTAGACTAATCTTTTCTGTTAATAATTTTTTCATTTCGTTTGTAAAGTTACAACTAATAATTTAAAATACCTAATACAAATCTCATTCAGAGTCTTTTATGCGTCTCATTACGTATGAGTAAGTCCATGTTCCAACCTCTAGAATTATTGCTAAGATGAATAGATTAATCATTTTATTGTGCGTTAGAGTTTAACTTTGATTTAATTACACTATCGTATAGAGCTTTGTTAAGGATGCCCATTGGTTGCCATGATTTATCTCTGACCTTGGCGAATACCTCTACCTTGCGTTCTTCTAGTTTCCTTATTAGCTCCTTCTGATTAGGATATTCTGATAAGAATAGGATAGCTTCTTTCATGGTTGGGTTAGGGAATGTTGATCTAACTAGTATTTTATCGTGTCTGTGTTTGAATAAGAATGTCATTTGATGTCCTCCTCGTTTAAGTTTCCAATAATTGTTTTAGGTTTCTCGTGTCTGTACTCTACTACTTCTTTTAGTGTAAAGTCTGCTGTAGTTTCTTCGCCAGTGACTGGGTTATATACCTTCATTGCCACCATCTGACCTAGAAATTCATTAACTTCTAGCCATTGGTCATTCAGACCTCTGTAGTTAGAGGTCGTGAAGACTTTGCCGTATAATTTTAAATGTATCATATTAATATTTAATTACTTCGGTGATGTATTCAATATTTCTATATGCACCAAATAAAACATATTTGCCATCTTGGTGGAATGTGCAATTTTTAGAGTAACAACCAGTTGGGTTAAATTCTCCTTTAGAATTTATATAGTGAGGTGTATTATAAAATACGACATCTACTGGATTGTCTAGATTAATATTATTTATACCTCCACAATGTTGACCATCCCATTTAATCATCACCTTACTACCAGTCTTTATCTCATCCCACTTAATAGCTTCTTGCTTACCGAAGATACGTTCTAATACTGGCTTCTGCTCTTTAGTTGCAGCGTCAAACATTTCGTTAACTTCATCTTGAGTGAACTCTATATTCTGCTCAGAGTCTGTTCTTTTTAAGAATCCTGCTATCTTAACTTTCCATCCTAAGCAAGCGATTGAGTGAATTTCTAATACTTCTGTTGCTTTTACTTTAGTTTTCATTTGATTTGTCTCCTTTGGTTTATTGTCTTTTAATACGTATTTAATAAATTGTTCTGTTGTGATTTCTTGGTAGTATCTTTCAGTATAATATTCTTCATCCCAGTAGGCACAATAAGATCCATCATATTTTTCTGAAATAACTCTACAATTATCAAGCATAATATAATCTTTCCACCCATTATCACACACACTCTTTCTCCAATTGTTAAGTATCTCTCTATTCTCATCCGTCACCTTCACATACCACTTCTTAGGCAACCCTACCTCAACCCCACAATACTCTAAGAACTTATCTTCATCCCATTCTTCATGCCACTCTCTATAAAAATCGCTATTCTTACATAAATTAGTTATATCTAATGCATCTCCACCTCTGTTATTTACTAAATATTCCATAAAATCAAAGCTATCAATACCTCCTATTATAACTCCTTCAATCTTTTCTAGCTTCGGTTTAATTGCGTCAAACTGCTCCTGAGTGCAACGCATTGCAATTGGTTTAAATGTTCCCATATTAGTCTTGTATTAAATCATCTTCGTTAATCATTTCTGAGATGAGACCTTCTCTCTCAGCAGTTCTGCGTAACTGAAAGTCATCGTAACTTTCTTCTACCTTATCAGTTCCTTCGCAAGCTTCGCAGTCAATTTGTTTTTTAGTTTTCATTTCTCTGTTTGTTAAGTTAAAAATTTGAACATTAGTGCCGTCACTATTAGTGTATGATAGAAAGGCTTTATCTTTCTGTTGTGCATCCTTGATGCCTCCACAGATTAGTGTCATGTAATCCATTGTATTTTATTTTCATTTGCCCCCTAGACGAGATTCGAACTCGCTATTACCAATACCTCTTTTCTAGCGTTTTATTGAGTCGGCAACTTCTCCAATCGGTCTCTAGGGAATTAGCTCTACCTAGTAGAGCCTCCGTAAGTTTTTAATCTATATTACTTTTTCATACTAAATACCTCCTTTCGTTTAACCTTGTAATTGCCTATAAACTTACCCTTGTTTAAAACTGGCTTTTACTCGGTAATATTTTATACTTCAAATCCTTGTGACTCTATTAATCTTCTAATTTCACCGAATTTAGAATAACCACCTAACTCCCTAGTGAAGTCTTCATTATAATTAAATTCATAGGCTAAATCTTCCATGATAATTCTTTTTAAATTACCAGCATTAAACAAATGGAATAGTAATCTTGCATCCTGTATTGTTTCTGCTGTTATTTCAATAGTGAATGGTTGAAATTCTTTTTTAGTTTCTGTGTTTTTAATTTCTGTTTTCATGTTAGTTTAGGTTAAGTATAAATTTTACTTTAGATTTTTTATTTTGATTTTCGGTTATCTTACTTATATCAGCCCAACCATACTTCCATTCAAACACATCCCCTCCAATATAAGTTATAGTTCTTAGATGCGATATACCTTTTATTACTATATATATTCTGTCGCCTATTTTTATTTGTGCCATGTTAATTGCTATTTAGTTATTTTTACGTTTTCTAATTTGTATTTTGTTACAATATGATGCTGTTCCCAAAAGTCTAGCCAAGTAAAGTATTCAATACCAAATATTTTCTGTGAGATTAAATCTTCTTCTTTGTATTGTTTTTTCTGTGCCATGGTTTTACAATCTAATTTCTCTATTGTTTTTACAATCCCATATAGCTATCTGCTTTCTTTGTCTGCCTAGCTCCATAGCTGTATTTAAGTCTTTGATATTTTCTGATATATCTAGCACCCACATACCTTCGTTACGCCATATACCTAAGTGTGCATCGGGATTGCTGTACCATCGATCGAAAATATCGATGCCTGATATGTATCTAAATACTATGTTGGTTAACTCCTTAATTTTATGCTCATATTTAAGAGCAGGGTTTAAGTTAACTTTTAATTCTGCCTTCTCTATTGCTACCATATAGCCATCGATAGGGTTGATAGTTCCGTTGAATAGGTTAAAGCTTCCACCACCTTGTGAGAATGCTTGCTTTGTGAATGATATTAAGTTCATATTAGTTGATTTTTATTTCTGTAGTGTGTAAATAATTTAGCATACATTCATGCAAATCTATATATGCATCGTTGTATTTGCTAGCTTCAAAATCTTTGTATATTATTTTAATGTTACTGAATTGTAGATCGTATTCAAGTCCTGCAAATTCTTTGTTTTTTATTTCGAGTAACTTACCTAGTAGGTACTCATTGTATGTTAAAGTTTCCACTATCTTATTGATTTAAGTTTACAAATTTAGTTTTAAGTTATATTAATTGCAAATTAAATTGATAATTATTTTTTATGTTTATCGTATATCAGCAGTATTGAACTGATAACTAATGCTGAGAATGCTAGTATAAATAAGTCTAGTCTCTGCATTACTATTGCTAGTATTACCAAGCCTGCTGATATGGCGAAGGTTGGTAGGTATATGTTTAATAGTTTCATTTTAAATCACTCCTTTCTTCTAGTATATTATTTATATCAGTATCTGATGCAGTCATCATAAGTTGTTTTAACATCTGATATTTAAGATTTGTATTTTCTATAATATATTCCATCGTTTCGCCATCAACATCTATCTCTAATAAATGTTTTATAATATGGTCTGTTGATGATTTTTGATTTAAATCCATTTTAGTAAGTTTTAAGTTATACGATTTATTTATACTCTCTGACCTCTTAAGAATCGCTTCTTATTTTCTAGTCTTATTTCTTTTTGTAGTTCTGCTAGTGTTTTACTAGGCTTATCAACTGCTTGTTTGGTTTTTATTTCTTTACTCATGGCTTTGTTTTTAATATGCTGAACTTGGTAATGATTGAATGAATTCATATTCTGCTTCGTCTGTATCGTCTGTCATTAGTGAGTAGAAATACTTTTTTAACTGCTCAGATATGTTATCAAGTTTTCTCTGCTCTTTATCTGTCACCTTTCTGCCATATGCATTGATGGTGTTATTTGACTGAATACTGCCTAGCATACCACCACCTAGGTAGTTCTGATATGCTGACATTTTCTCACCTCTGAAGCCTAATGTATCTAAGCTTATTTCTACTCCACCACCTCTGCTAGATAATTGTTCTCTGATGGTAATTTCTTTAAAGTTAATTTGCTTTTTCATTTTAGTAAGTTTTAAATTATTAGTTTACTTTATATTTTAGTAACGTGAATAGTATTATATGAGTTAGGTAAGGTAAAGTGATTTTCATTTTCTTTAAACTTTCTATCGAAAATTTCACTTACATAAGAGCCTTGTATTCTTATATACTTTTCTTTTACTTCTTCGATGGTTGCATTTTCTAGAATTATAGTTCTATAAATTTTTTCACCATATGAAGATATGTTTACCATTTTAAACTTTTGTTGTTCCATGATTATAAGTTTTAAAGGCTAGCTTTTATACTAGCCTTGGTTAGTAATTCTGTTAATTAAAAGCTCCAATCGTAGTAGTAATCTTTTACTCCGAATAGTATATTTATTTTATGGTACTCTGTTACCTCTTTAGTTATACCTTCTACTACATTCTGAGGATAAACTTCATTACCATATATGGCTTCTATCTGCTCTGTTGTTAGTGCCATTCTATATGAGAAGCCGTTTGTAGTTTTAATAAATTCATCTGTAAATTGTACTATCTTAACTTTTTTACGCCATGCATTGTGTCTGTATACTACTTCAATGTAGTGCCCTGTTGGTTTTAAGTTCCATGTTTGGTGTCCTGTTGGTAAATCAATTCCTTTTACTGCTGAGGCTTCTAAGTATTCAAGTTTAACTTTCTTTAAATCTTTGCTAACTTCTATTACTTCGTAGCAAGTTCGATCTGTGTAATGCATTTGAGTTGCCCCTTTACCAACCTGTGGTATCGATTGATTATTGCTCATTAGGTAATTAAAAAATGAGCCTACGTTTCTAGATAATTTTTGAGTCTGTTGCATGATGTTTATTTTTTTAAGTTTATGAATTAATTAGTTAAAATATTCTTTGTATTACTACCCAAAGTATTGCTTGAAATTCGAAGCCTTTGAAGCCGTATTTTGTAGCCTTCTTTATAGTTAGTTTTTCTATTTGCCCATATGCTACATTACCAATACTGCCCATCGTTTTATTAAAACAAGCTCTTAAGTGCCATACATCGATAGTCACGTAGTTAGCATTCAAATCTGCTATATTGTTAACAAAGCTGAATGTTTTACGTGCTGATATATCTATAAAAGTATTACCTCTAGCAATTTCAAATGCTTTGTATTTGTTGCAATGAAATGTACTTACTTTTATTTCATCGGGTTGCTTGTTATTTAATACTGCATCTAGTACTCTAATCGTATCTGCTTTATTTGTAGCCCATTTATTACGTGGGCTTAGTGCTGAAAGTACAGAGGCTATTTTTATTTCTGAGTAAGCTCCGTTAAAGTATTGATAGGTAGTTTTAACGAATTCGTTTGCCTCTTTATACCATGCTAGACCTTGTTTTATTTCTTCGTCTGTGGCTTGGTTAAACAAGTTATCTAATCGTTTAGATATTGTTTGTAATTGGCTTTTAGTTAGTTTCTTCATGCTAATTAGATTAAAATTGTTGCAATTACTGCTAATATTGTTACTACTATAAGTATTATACCTTGTATAAACTCTTTTAGTGTATTTTCGCTATTCATGTTATTTATTTTAGTTAGTGCCTTGTATTCAATTCGATTGCAGTAGCTTATTTCACTACGATACAAGGCTGTATTTTAGAATTGCTTTAGTTCGCCTGTTTCGGGATTAAAGCTTAAAGGCTGTAAGCCGTTTTTCTTTTGCTCTTTTAATACTTTCTTAGAACTTCTGATATAACTTCCACCTTTGCCATTAAAGCCTGTGTCTGATGGAATTTGTCCTGTGTAAGTCTCTGTAATTACAATGTTTGATTTTCTGATTGCTTGTTTCATGGTTTCTATTTTTTAAAGTTAGTGTATATTGTTTCTCTATTTGCACAATCGTATATAGCTATTTGCTTTCTCTCTCTAGCTAGGTCTATAGCTTTGCTTTTATCTAAAATTAGTTCAGATAAATCTAGATACCATATACCATCTGTTTTGTCGAACCATACTCCAATAAAAGTATAAGGAGTAAGGTTTTCTTTATGCTCTTCGTAGTAGTCTATAATTTTATTCGTTAACTCTTCTAGCATTGCAGACTCTTTGTATCTAGGGTTAATTGTAAAAGCTTTCTCAAAGCCTTCTAACGATACTATAAAGCCAATGTTAGGATTAATAACATTATGTATTAAGTTTATACTAGCTCCTTTATTTTCTAAGGCAGTTACTGCAAAGGCAGTTAATTGGTTTTTAGCTATTTCGTTCATGGTTTTAAAGATTAAATTGTTATAAATTAAATTAGTTAGTGCCTTGTATCTGAATCGAACAGATATAAATACCATACAAGGCTGAAATAATGTAGTCGCTATATACTTGTCACTAGTCGCATTTACTACAGGTTTATACGTTTTATAAACTACGCTCAGGCTATTTCAACTGATGGCACCTTACAGATTTTGGGTCTGTAGTCGTTTATCCCTTTTGAGGTCAACTTACTAGGGCAATTATTAAGCTAGTCGCTATATACTAGGTATGCTGTCTCAGCATCTAGTCGCATTTACTAGGTTTTATCCTCCTGTTCAGATAGCTAGCTACGTGTATGTAGTCGATTTACGCTAGGTAGTTCTGTATAGATAACTACGTTTAAAAAGTTATTGTGCTATTTATGGGGACTCTGTGTATACTCTGTTGTGAGTAAGTTGGGGAACCCCATCGCTTTTCATATAACTACATTCCTCCCGAATGCACTGCAAATATAAAAACAATATTTTAATCTCACAAGTAAAATCTACAAAAACAGCCTCAACGCTATCAAAAACGCAGAAAATAATTTACTCAAATACGTTTCAATCAGGCAATATTGAGCTATTTAATACCTCAAATAAGCTAACTTAAAAGCATAAATAAGCTACTGAAAAACCACTTTTGCTAAATAACTTAGCATTGAGTGCTAATAATCTTAGCAATGTCTGAATTACAATTCAACCCCACTCGGGTTCAAGAAAAGCGTTTCTGAATGGGGTCGTGTGAGTGCGTGTGTGGTGGGGGAATCCCAAGCATATGCATAACTCAATAACCAATAACCTCACTAATCCCAAGTCCACATATACCTCATCTAATCCACAACTCAACTATTCCTACTTTGATCGTGCACCAGCGTGGTTATTTAACTCTCCAAGCCCCCTATAAACTAAAACCTACCCCACTCGGGTTTACTAAACTCGTTTTATACCCCCTAGGGTTTAATACAAGCCATATACGCTACTTTTATACCCTAACTGGTATAATCACCTTACTGGGTATTATAAGTCCTTATATGGCTTTATTTAGCTTTGCTTTGTTATTAGTAGGATAGGAGACACAATAACTCCACTATAAATAGTGTTCATTATTATGTATGATTTTACCTTCCTTATCGATAAGATATAAAGTAGATTGTGAGTCAGTAAGTTAGCTCATTTTTGTAGTCATATATTACGACAGAATGTAGTATCTGGTGACTACACTACGTAGTATCTGGTGACTACATTTTATAAAAAACGTAGTAAAATATTACTACATTTTATTTGGATAATACGTTTATTATTCCTACCTTTGTTGTCAATATAATTAAAGTGAATGAAGACAGGACTAAGGAAGCTTACGGATATAAATGGTAATGATGTTATTATACCATACGTAAATGAGAAGTACGATGAATTTTATATCGTATCAAAGCAGTGTCTTAGGAAAATAAATAAGATCACATCAGCTAAGACTATACACTACTTCAATGTACTCTGTGAATACTTAAAATACAATGATGACAGACTCCAATTATCAAAAGAGCAGAAGAGAGAAATACAGCAAGTTAAAGTGGGTATAGATAGGCAAAGGATGAATAAGATGAATAAGGAGCTTATTGAGGTTGGGTTACTAATCTACGATGGTAAACAGCTTAGAATACCAGCCAACATAGCATGGTATGGTGATAAGCAAACTAAAAAGAATATGATTAAGTCATATGCAGTAAATTCAATGAAACCAAGCAATAATTTTTGATATGAGAAAGACAAGAACTGGTGTAATAATCACCAAAAAAGAGTTAAACGAAATCACTAACAACTCTGAGAGATTTGATGAATTTATGAAAACCCTTGAGACACTTGACGAAGAAAAAAGTGTTGAAGAACTATTAAGTGAAATCGAAGAGCTAGAAGAAAAGATCGATGACTTAGAACTTGATCTACTAAATGCCGAAACAGAAGCAGATGAGCTTCAAAATCAAATCGAAGACCTACAGACGCAAGTGTTTACTAAAAAGACTACCGAAGCGGTAGAAGTCTGGAAAGACGAATTATGGGAAAGGGTTAGAGATAAATACACATTACAAGAATTAGAAACATTATTAAATAGAGAATAATATGACACCAAAAGAAAAAGCACAAGAGTTATTAGATAAAATGTATAGTGTACGTTCTAGTTCAGCTTCTGATATTACTATGTATTTTGCCAAACAATGTGCATTAATAGCAGTGGATGAGCTAATAAAATTAGATTATGACAGTTTAGAGTATTATGGCGAATTGAGTAGTACTGATTATTGGGAAGAAGTAAGAAAGGAGATAGAGAAATTATGAAACCAAAAATCAACCGCAGACTAACCTTCACATGGCTTAAACAATATAGACCATACAACTGCGATATAAAGTATTTCGCATTCATCATGAGCAAATATAAACTAATAAATAAATAATATATGATAAACGGATTTGACATATCAGAGCTAGTTGACGCAGCATCTGACAACACACAAACACCTGTAGAAATATTTGCACCAGAAGAGCCTAAATACGATCCTAGCTTCATTGATGAAAAAAGATACAAAAGAGATGAAGTTATACTAATCGCTAGCTCCCTATTAGCTCAGTCATTCAACAAAAACAGGTGTGAGCACATTAATAGCAATGACGCAGAAGCTGCTGTGCGTAATGCTAGAACTCTTATTGATAGCGTAGACAAGCTAACTAAACCCCACTTAAAGCTAAAACGTATATTTGTTCAATATAACAAGCTTAGTAAGTCTGGTGTAATTAGATTCTTTAATACTAAAATAGTGTTTAAACACATATCTACACCTAAAACCTTTTCAGAGTATAACGGATACAGCAAATACATTACCTTATTTAACTACAGAATTAAAATAAATAAATACAAATAATATGGACACAACCTACATTGTAAAATCAAAAATTACTAAATTTGAATTTTCTGAAGAAAGTTCAATCTTTGAACATTTATCTAAAGATCTTATTTCAAGGTACACTAATAATGGCATTTTAACACTACCGAAATGTTTTCTTATAAAAGATGATAAATTATATTGGAAGGCAAAAATTGAAATATTCCTTGAAAAAGATAACTCAGTAACAAAATACTTCGAGTCAGATCAAGATGCACTTGATTATATTAAAGCAAAATTTAGCAATATAGAAACAATAGAAATATAATATGGAACAACTACTTAACCTCCTCTTCCTAATCGCTGTCTTCACAGTCGCAGGATTTAAAAACGGCTTCTATTATTCACGCAAAATGGATAAGAACCTAATGGCAATTCTAACCATCTTCATCCTATGCGGATTCTACATCCTTACATTCGATAAGATCTGGCTCCTCTTCCTTATCTTACCTCCACTAGTATGGCAGGCTATTATATTCGATAGAGGTATTAATAAAGATATACACCTATCAGAATACTTCGTAAGCTTTAGTATAAGAGCTATGATGATTATTTGTGGATCAGATATCCTTATGATGGTTTTGTCGACTTACCTTATCGAGACAGCCTTTAAATTAGGTATTAACCTAGAGATCGGCAGACGCTGGATAGAAAAGACGGACGGAACCAACGATCCAACAGGTAAGACTGTAGACTTCTGGCTATGGGGGAAACAATATCATGTTCCTAGGGTCTCTAACGGCTACACTAAACTATACCTAGGTATCTCTGGGACACTCCTATGGTTGGCTTTATATCAATTAGGGATTACATTAACCTTATAATATGAAACTAACTACTTGGCACATACAATCTGGCAGCTACACCTCCACAGTTAAGGGGGTTGTAGTTCCAGATAATTTTGATCAGAATGATGAGTTGTATGTTAACCGCATGAAACGTACTCTATACAACTGCAAGAACAGAGAATTTCCAGCAGCTCATGAAAAAATAAAAGTCCTAAAGGTTGAAATTGAGAGAGATATTCAAGGACTTTAAAAATAAATTTGCATAATTTTATAACTATACGTACCTTTGGGCATGATTATACTAATGACCTATGTATTAGCTGTTGTTTTCCTAACAGCAGTTATTTATTACTTTCGAATGATCGATGAGTATGAAGCTGGCTTTAACCTAATTGTAGGAGGAGCAATGGCTATATTCATCTTCCCAGCAGCAATATTTATTATTTATCAAGTAATTAAAAAAATATGAAAATAAAAATCATAATACTAATCCTCTTACTGCTAGCTATAATATCACTAGCTGGTATTGATGAAATGCAGCAAAGAGAAAAGGGAATGGAGCCTACCTATGGTGATACAGGTGTAGGTAATGGTCAAGGTGGAGGTATAGGCAACAACCCTAATGTACCAGTTGACGATTTATTATGGGTACTAATAGGTGCTGCTGCTACATACGGAGTAATTAAATTAACTAGAAAAGAAAATTAAATATATGAAAAATTTTAAAACATTAGAAGTAGGTAAAACCTATAGAAGAAGAGATGGTGAATTAGTTGAAATTATTAGTATAAACAATAGCGTTGAATTTTATTTTTTGGGTTCTAACGATGAACAATATAAAAGCAATGGTAATTTTTATTTAGATGATTCTAAATCAGATTATGACCTTATCGAAATGATCGAAAATAAACCAACACTTGCACCAAATGGTCAAGATGCTAAACCTTTAAACATTGAATCAATAGACGCAGAGATTGCAAGATTGCAAGAGTTACGCAAAGAGTTGGATAAGAGTGTAGAAGTTGATGAAGAATTATTATTACAAAATACAGCTATTTGCAAAGATGGCAGATTTAGTAACAAAGCAATTTTTTTATCACAAACATATAATTGGAGTATTGAAACTCACGAAGATGGTGATTTAGTATTAGTACCTACAAAGAAGTAACCACATGGCACAGAACATAACACTTAACAACGGAGATGTATTTAAAATAGGTAATGTAGCGTATGTTGCATTAGTAATGCCTTACAATAGTTTATTGTTTAGACCAATAGATATGAACAGTGGGAGTGATATAAATATGATCAAGATTGTAGATGCAAACTATTTTGGCGAAAAGACTCCTGAGCCTACTTATGAGTACGAAATGTTTTTTAAATCTACAGAAGATGATTTTGTTAAAATAGATGGATGGTGTCCAGTAGCTACAGATAGAATTAAAGACCCCGAAAAGATTGAAGAGTATATTCAAAAAGGGATATTAAGAAAAAGATTAACCACTTAAAACAATAGAAAGATGAACGAAAAATACAAGAATAATAAGACTGAACAAGTAGTTATTGTTTCAGATAAAGCAGCAGCAGGAATGTGTACGCATACTCTTGGGAAAACATTATACATATACAAGGAAGAAAATAGTAATCTCCCTTATTCATTTATAATGGAAGCTGAAGAGTTTAATAGGAAATTCACAAAAATAAAATAACCACTTAAACCTCCCGATGTACAGGTGATCGGAAAAAGAAAATATGTCAGGAGATGCGAAATTTGAAGGCACTCAAATAGATTGGGATGCTTTACTATTAAAAAACAAAATAATTTGTATAGCTTATGTATGTCACGAAGCAAACAGGGCTTGGTGTGCTTCTACAGGAGATGATTCTCAAGTCCATTGGGCAGATGCTCCTAAATGGCAAAGAGAGTCAGCAATTAAGGGAGTTGAGTTTAGACTTAATAATCCAAACGCAGGTCACGATGCACAGCACAATGCTTGGATGGAAGAAAAGATTAAAGACGGTTGGGTTTATGGGAATGTGAAAGACGCAGAGAAAAAGACTCATCCATGTATCGTTCCTTTTGATCAGCTACCTGAGTTTCAAAAGAAGAAAGACGCACTATTTTGTGCAATAGTAGATGCTCTTAAATAACACCAAAGCCTTACAATAAAATGTGAGGCTTTTTTGTTATATTTGCCTTCATGAACAAAAGTACACTCATAAAACAATTCAAAGGCAAAACCCCTAAAGCATGGAAAATGGCTCAAAGAGCTATTGTGGCTATCGGTGGTGCTTCTGCATTACTTACGATGTACCCAGAACATTTTGCATTCCTACCAGAGTCTGTCACTAAGACGATCATGCTATGTTCATTAATATCAGCAATACTAATACAATTTAAAAGCGAAGATAATGGAAGACAATCAGATACAGATCAGAACATTCGAGGCAATTAACCGCCAGTACCCTAAAGCCTATTACGAAATAGAAAAATACCTCAGAGCTGCATATGAGGATGAGATCATTCCTATTAATATTATTATGGATGATGACTCAGATATGTTATACGTTATGACAAATGACGGTGACGGAGAGGTGCAAGAAGAGGTATTATTAGTTAGAGATTTGTTTGATTTCTTTGATTATTATGGGGTTAAGATTAGTATATTCACTATTAACCACGAAAAGAACAAAGGCTTATTCACATACGCCATAGACGGTTTCCCAGCATATAGTATGGAGTTATGTTTTTCAGATAGAAATATGGCTGAGTCAGCAGCATTTGTAGATGCATCAAGAATTTTAGAATTAATTATAGAAGGTAAATTATGAGCGAAGTAATAAGAAAGATAACCATCGGGGATAATACCTATGGCTTATCATATCAGAAAGACCAAACCTTTAACAGAGGTAAGGCTACTGAGATAAGAGTAACAAGGATCGTATTAGATAAAGAATACCTATTAAAATTTGGTGTTGATAAATACGATATCTTTGCAGTTGGTCATGAAGGCAAGGAAAAGATATGGAAAAGCGTATCCAGACAGAAGGTAATGATCGAATTTGAGTTTTAATACTCATACTAATAATAAAATAAAAATTAAGTAAAATGAAAGCGTTAGGTAAAAACATTTTCCTAGAAGTAGATTTCTATGAGAACAATAAGGCTGTCATAGCTGATCAAGAAATCTACATAGAAACTAACAGGGATAATACCCGAAGACTCAGAGTAATGAGAGGTAAGGCTTATGCTGTACCTAAAAAGTTTGCCGACAAATATAATATCAAGGAAGGCGATTTACTATACTGCCACCATTTCTTATCTGAGGACTCATCCAAGGTTGAGATAGACGGTAAGGTTTTGTGTATGATTTCTACCGACATTGTCTTCTTCAGACTAAACCCAGATGGCTCTATCGATGCATTTAACGATTATATTATTGTTAAGCCAGTTCTCGAGCACGAGAGTAATTACATTACCTCATCAGGCTTAATGTTAAAACCCAATCCAGAGGAGTTAAAAATGGTAGGTGATGTATTAGCCGTATCCCCAGATGTAATCAATAGAGGATTAAAAGCAGGCGATAGAATTAAATTCACCCCTAACTCGGATTATGACATTTATATTAACGGAGAAAAGGTTTATAAAATGAGAGGTAGTAATCTAGATGTAGATTACATATTTAAAAATAAGGAGGATTGCTATGACCAAAGTTTCCAATAAGAATAGTGGTATAGATACATCTGGGATGATGTATGATCCAATGACTCCTAATAAAATTGTAGAAAAATATCCACAGCTTAGTAAGTTTAAAAACCTTTCTGAGCCTTATACGGATAAGATATTCAGATACATATGCTTTCTATACGATCCTAAAAGCCCTTTCTTTAGCTTGCTTATAGGAGAAAGAAAAGTAATGGCGATGGAAGTATTAGGCATTAAAGATGTAGGCTTAGAGATATCATCAAATCAATTAGAAGAGGTTAGGTGGTGTGCTTCATTATTCTTTACCATTACCAATAACCCGATCATTGAGATATA
>JACCDX010398968.1_pt1 | contig 67389 bp, 66 predicted proteins | sample 7449681 | NCBI WGS metagenome assembly JACCDX01 (sample SAMN15323450, study PRJNA562643) | freshwater metagenome | isolation source: river surface water | place: USA:Blue River Watershed | collected 2017-08-18
GCTCAACATGAAGGCCATTTTCGGCCAATATTGCCCGAAATGCCACTTGGTCATTGCTTAATATAATTTTCTTAACTTCTTCATAATTTTGTATTTCCATAATATATCCTTGGTTGGGGGTTGGGTTAAATTGTTATGATTTGTTATCATTATATCTTAATGGCAATAATTTATTAATTTATTTGGCCCATTTTATAAATGAAAATTCAATCAATTATGAATATACCTTAATTTTTTAATTTGTCAATAGGTTTTTTAACGTTTCTAAATTGAAAATCAACGCCAATTTTGTAATAATTGGCGGGCTGTTTGGGCGCTGGCCGGCCAACCACCCGTGCCCATGGCAATTAAGCGCACCGATTCAAACCAATCGCTTCTGCCGGTGGCAAAGGACGACCAACGCATATTCGGGCGGTTGGGTAATAAAATGGCGGTTTTGACCCCCAACGCCCCACCCAAATGCGCGGTGGATATATCGGCAGAAACCAAATATGCACAGGCACATAACATGCTGGCCAATTTGTCAATGTCATTTTGGCAATCAATTTGGGCAATTTGCAATATTTGCCCGCGGTTATTTTGGTTAAAATTATCAATCTCGGCCGAACATTCGCCATATTGCGCATTAAAAAATATATATTGCGGGTCATTTAACAATATGTGCAAATCATCAAGGGCGATATTGCGCCTTTGGTAAAATGGGGCAAAGGATTTCCACGCAATGGCCACCGGAATACGCCCATTGGCCAATTGCAAAATTTGTTGGCGGTAATGGTGGGTGCGGGTTGTTTCGTCCTGTAATATATGGCGAACCGGTTGTTTATCGGCAAACAGATTCAATATATAGGGCAGGGAGCCAGCATAACAATGAAAATCACATTCCGGCCAATTAACCGCCCCGCGCGGATAAAGTGTAATTTTTGGGTGGGTGCGTTGCAAAATCGGGTGGAGCCGTTTATCGGCCTGCATGGCAATATGGGCAAAACCCATATCATATATTTTTGGCAATAGCAGGCTATATAATATTTCATCGCCCAAACCCTGTTCGGCCCCAATCAATAACGATTTACCCAAATATTGGCTGGGGTGAATATGGGGGTGCAATGGTTGGCCCGGCAGGTGCGATTTTTGGGTTTTAAATTGTTCGGTCTGCCACCTATATTCCAAATGGTGCCATGCCTCGGGGAATTGGCCCATGATGGATAAAACATGCCCCAAATTATGGTGGGCATCGGCTTTAATCTCTTGGTGGTTAATGGCTTGGCGGTAATAATCGCTGGCCCGTTGGTAATCGGCCAATTGTTGATGAATCATACCGGTAATATTATGGGCCGATGCCCGCACCTCGCTATCATTTTGTTGTTGTAACATTTTATCCAATAATACAAGCGCATGGTGCAATGATTGTTCATCAGCCGGTGATTTTTCTTGGTTGGCGCGCACCAATGCCAAACAATAACCAATCAATTGATACGGGTCATGCGTGTTTTTTAATGCCGATTGCAATAAAAAATCCAAATCCGCCCCCACGCCAAAGGCCTTTAATTTGGCAATATTCAGGCAATATTGAAAATGTTCCAAATTGGCACTAGCTGTGTTTTTGGGGCTGGCCTCTATGGCACTCTTAAACGATTGATAGGCAAGGGTAAATTGCCCCTGTTTCATATAACAATGGCCCATTAAGTAGGGAAAATTGGGGTTGGTTTCGCCATTGTCCATGGCCTGCCGTATTATATGCAATGCGCTTTCTATCTGGCCGGATTCTATCAGATTTTTAATAGTATGAATATCATTAATGATGGTCATGGTTGTTGACGAATAACCACCCGTTTATGCAGGGCCGGCCCCATATTTTGAAAACCATTGCGCACAAAAAATGCCTCGGCCTCCTCCTTATCGCCCCCCTGTGGCACGCATAATTCCAACCAATGCCAGCCATTTTTTTGCGCCATATTTTCGGCATATTGCACCATTTTCCAACCCACCCCCTTGGAACGGGCCTGGGGCAGAACAAAAAATTCCATAATAATGGCGAATTTACCGCGGGCATGCACAGCCACCGCCTCAATGATTGTCATAACCCCCACCGGTGTATCGTCATCAAAGGCAATAATGGCGTGCGAATTGTTATTTTTCAATAATTTTTCGGCCGATTCCTGAATTTGCCGTGGGTCGGGGTTATCCTTGCCATTAAAAGATTCCTCAATTAATTGGTGCACCAAAAATGCCACCATATCGGCATCGCCGCGTTCAGCCTTTTGTATGGTCAGTCCCATTATTCCACCTTTGATATTGTTGAATGTCATGCGGGTTTTGCAACACCCAATTATCTTGGGTAATGCCATTGTTGTTTGTGCTTTCGTTTTTCCAAAATGGGGCCTGTGTTTTCAAATAATCCATCATCATGGTGCAACCATCAATGGCGGCGGCGCGGTGCGGGGCCCCGGCGGCGCAACAGACTATTTGGTCACCGGCCTGTAATTGGCCATAGCGGTGCACTATGGCAAATGACAATAATTGAAATTTTTGCATGGCTTCGGTGGCAATATTATACAGGCATTTTTCGGCCATTTGTGGGTAATGTTCCAATGCAAAACCCTGTAAATTGCCATGTAGGTCCCGCACCCTTCCTACAAAAACATTCACCGCCCCAATATGCGGGTGGTTGGCGCAATATTCGTAAATTTGGCCAATGTCAAATGGTTGCGTTTGAATTTTTATCATTTTTTGGTGCGCAATAAACGGATAAGCGATGAAGTATCATTGCGGTTGCCCCCCATTTGTTGCACCTGACCATAAAATTGATCCACCAAGGCGGCCACCGGCAGGCTGACCCCCATTGAATGGGCTTGGTCAAGGCATATATTCAAATCCTTGCGCATCCAATCAACGGCAAAACCAAAATCAAATTCGTCCTTTAACATGGTTTGGTAGCGGTTTTCCATCTGCCAACTTTGGGCCGCCCCACCACGAATAATGCCAATCACCTTTTCCATATCCAACCCGGCCACTTGGCCAAAATTAATCGCCTCGCTTAAACCCTGCACCAAACCGGCAATGCAAATTTGGTTAACCATTTTTGCCAATTGGCCACTGCCGGCCGGGCCAATCAGGCCAACCATTCGGCTATAATTTTTCATTATCGCCTCGGCCCGTTCATAAATGGCATTATCGCCCCCCACCATGGTTGATAAAATGCCCTGTTCGGCACCCTTTTGCCCGCCCGAAACCGGTGCGTCCAAAAAACCAACCCCCAAATTCATACAATGGCTGTGTAATTCGCGGGCCACCTTGGCCGATGCGGTGGTATGGTCAATAACTATCGCCCCCTTTTTCACCCGTTCCAATGCCCCATTTTTGCCAACCATTACCGAACGCAGGTCGTTATCGTTGCCCACGCAACTGATGATAAAATCAGCCTCCTTGACCGCATTGGCCGGTGTGTCGGCCATCGCCCCGCCAAATTCATTGACCCATTTTTCGGCCTTGGCCTTGGTGCGGTTATATACCACCACATCATGCCCACCACGGGTTTTGCAATATCCGGCCATTGGGTAACCCATGACCCCCAAACCTAACCATGCGATGCGTGCCATTTTTGTCTCCTAGTTTATATTGTTAAAATTGGTAATAAATTGTTCAACCCTTGGGCGGTTTTTGCTGGGCGGTTTTTGGGCAAATGTGCCCAAATATAAAAACCCGCAAAATTCGTCACCGGCCACCATGCCCAAATGATTATGGAATACGGGGTTAAATGCCAACCAACCGGTTAAATATACTGCGGCATAACCCATTGATGTGGCGCATAAAATTTGTTGGCCCACCGCCATATTCACCGCCGCCACTTGTTCGGGCATGGGTATATTTTTTTGGCTTTGTTTTTGGGCCCAAACCGCCACCACCACCGGGGCCCGGCGCAATTTAGATATGGTTTTTTGCATTTCGTCATCGCCAATATCGGGTTGGTCGTGCCGTTTGGCCATAGTGGCAATATCAATAAGTTCGTCAAAATTATGGGGGTTATAAATTTTAAACCGCCACGGCATTAAACCCCCATGGTCGGGGGCCGACATGCCGGCCTGTAATATGGTTATTAATTCTTCATTGGTGGGGGCGGGTGTGGTTATAAAACCACTTAATGCCGATACGCGTTGGTGCAAAAATTGAATAATCTCATTCATGTTTTTCACCCATTTTTTCATTTTGGCGGTTTTTTTTGAATGTAAAGCGCGATTCCTGACCGGTGCGCAAACGTTTTATGTTGTCGCGGTGGCGCGCCACCACAAACCAAGCCAATATAACCATACCCACCAAAATTTCGCTTTGGTTATTATAAAAATCGGGGTTAAAAATAGCAATTATTGGCATTAAAATAAAGGAGCACAGCGCAGATAAAGATGAATAACGGGTAAAGCCAAAAACCAATAACCATACAGCCACCCCAATTAGGCCCAATTGCCAATTGGTAATAATAATTACCCCTAATGTGGTTGCCACGCCCTTACCGCCCTTAAATTGCAAAAATGGCGAATAACAATGGCCCAATACCGCCAAAATACCGCCAACAAAGGCCGTATAGGGGTCTAAACCAAACAGGTTGCAGGCATAAACTGCCAACGCCCCCTTGCCTGAATCGGCCAACAGGGTCAGCAGGGCCGGAAATTTGCCCACCACCCGCAAGACATTGGTGGCCCCAATATTATGCGAACCATGCTGACGAATATCCACACGTGCAAAAACAAAACCCATTAACAGGCCAAAGGGTATGGCCCCCAACAGATAACATAAAATTAATAATATATAGTTCATTTGTTTATAATTATGGCATATTGGGGGGCATATTGCAATTTTTTTATTTGTTTTTTTGCCAAATTTTTAACCATTGATTTTTATTTTCAAAAATATCATTGTTGTTTAATGTTATGATTCGTGGTTCGCTGGCCGTGGCATATTCGCGCGGAATGGGGGTGGTTATAACTGCCGGCATCATCCATTGGGTGGTGGGTATGGCCCTCTGCACCACGGGTGATTCCATAAATTTTACAAATTTTTGCGCCAATGCAAATTGGGTGGTATTTTTGCTGACCCCCATTAATTCGGTTTGGGCATAATGGCCTTTGTCAAATATAACCGCCTTGATATCGGTGCGTTTTTCGGTAATTTCGTGGTAAAATTGCGATGACCAGTAAGAGACGACCATGACCGGTTGATCCTTTTTAATTAATTCCAAAAACAGGCCGTAGGCTTCGTCCCAATTTTTGGTATAGGTGATGGTTTTTTTAGATATTTTTTTGAAAAAATCGCCCATATTATCGCCCATATCGGCCCTTACCCAATATAAAAAGCCCCGGCCGACCGTTTCCACCCGCGGGTCAATCAAGATTAATTTATCCTTTGAAGTCAATAAATCGTTAAAATTGCGCGGGGGGTTGGGGTAATTTTTGGTGCTGTGTATCAGGGCAAAAACCCCGCGGTCAAAGGGCAGGCTGTATTCATTTGCCCCACTTACAAGGTGCATATTTTCCAATTCCAATGTATCAATTTGGTGGGGTTGCAAAATTTTTGTGGCAATCTTGTCATTAACAAAGGTTTCATCGTAACCCACCACCACATCGGCCTTTAATGAACTGCCCAAATTGGCCAATTTATTAACCATTTCACCAACATTATTATGGGTAATATATTTGACCCGGCATTGGCAAATCGCTTCAAATTCGCGCTTAACCAGCGGGCCAATGCCATATTCACCGGCAAAGCTGGAATATGTGTGCACCAACAGGGTTGGTATTTTATCGGCAGTCTGTGCCGGGTTAATAATGGCCAAGTTGAGCGAAAAAATAGCTAGAAAACCATAGAAAAAATAGCGCATTTTGTAATCCTTTATGTCGGCATTATCCGAACAAGTGCAACGGGTGTAATCTCAGCCGGACTATCCAGCACCCCTTGAATCATATTTATAGTATTGACAGATATATAGCAAGCAAATAAATGATTGAAAAAAACTTAATAATTTGCTAATTTGCCTTATAAAAGGAACAAAAATGGTCAGTATCATAAAACCCAAACCCCTAACAGCCGAAAATTTTGCCCCATTTGGCGAGGTAATAGAAGCAACCGAACGGGCAAAAAATTATTTAATCAATAATAATACCTGTCGGAGGTATCATAATTTGGCCGGGGTTGATGCCACGGACGAGGAGGGCAAGGCCGGAATAAGTATTTTTGTCGCGGAAAAACGCCCCCTGCCCCTTGATGTGGCGATAATGGAACGGCACCCATTGGGTTCGCAGGCCTTTATACCGCTTGACAACCAACCCTATTTGGTGTTGGTGGCGTTGGGCGAAAATATGCCGGCCAGCGATGATTATTACGCATTTTGGGCCACTGGCCGTCAGGGGGTCAATTACAAAAAAAATTGTTGGCACCACCCGTTGATAGCCACCCACGAACCGGCCCATTTTTTGGTGGTTGACCGCATTGGCGGTGGCAATAATTTACAGGAAATTGCAGTTTGTGGCTTAAAATTGGTGGTTTAAACCATGTTAAGGCGAGAATTTATGGCGTTGGGCGGCGGGGCATTATGCGCCATGCCGGGGTTGGTAAATGGGGCGCAACCATTATGGCAACCATATAACCCGCCCAAAAACCACCCAAAATACCCACCCATTTTGGGCATGGGTGAGAAAAAAATAGATTTATTACCCACCATTAAGGGCCAACATAGCATTGTTAATTTTTGGGCAACATGGTGCGAACCATGCCTGCGCGAATTGCCCATTTTTAACCAATTGGCGCAAAGCCCACCGGTGGTGGGTTTGCAGATTATAACCATAAATATTGATATAAGCCAATATAATGCCCATAAATTTATTAATGAACAGATGCAATTAAAAAGCCTGACCCAAAATTATGGTGGCGGGCAAAAATTAATGAATATGATGGGTTTTAATGCCCTGCCCACCACATTTTTTGTGCATAAAAATGGGCAAATAAAGGGTTATGCACAGGGTTTCCGCCATTGGCAAAATGACGAATGGAACGGAATTTTTAAAATATTATTTGGGTGATTTAAAATTTTTTTTAGTTTAAAACCGAAAAGCCCTTAATATCGGCCTGCATTTCACTGCGTAAAACATGCACCAATTTGCATAAATCAAGCAATTTTTGTTGGGTGGGTAAATCGGTGCCACTTGGTTGATGGGTATTTTGTTCGGTTGATTGCAGGGTGCTGTTTTTGTCCCTTTTGCCACCGGCCTGGTATTGTTTTTGCAAACCGGCAATGGTTAGGCCCCGTTCGTATAATTCGCCCTTAATATATTGTAATTGGGCAATATCGGCCGGGGTGTAATAACGCCGTTTATTGATAATTTTGCTGGGTTTTGCGGTTGGGAAATGCCGTTCCCAAAAGCGAATAACATGTTGCTTTACCCCCAACAAATCAGCAACGGCCGCAATGGCCTTATATTGGCTTTGCTCGTTCATGGCCTGCGTTTAATTTTTTTGACCTTGTTGGTCGGGTTAAAGCTGATGGTTTTGCGCGGGGCAATAATTGCCGTAACACCGGTTTTGGGGTTGCGCCCAATGCGTTGTTTTTTTTGCCGAATGGCAAATGTGCCAAAATTGGTTATTTTAATATCATGTTCGCGCACCAACGAATCAACCAAAATATCCACCACACCATCAACAACATCGGTGGTTTGGCGCCATGGCAGGCCCCATTGTTTGTTCAAATTTTCAACTATGTCTTGGCGGGTTATGTTCATTATATCACCTATAATAATATTATATTTAAATAATATTATATATTTTTATTTATAAAATCAATATTAATTTAATCTTTTATATATTCGCGGGCCCCATCGGTTAAATATTGCCATAAATAGGGGAAGAACGAATAACGCACCTGCAATTCATAATTGCTGGCCATATCCCATAATTGAATGGTGGCGTTGGCATAATGGGTGCCCACCACCATACCGCGGGTTAATTCATCGGTATTAAATGGGCAGGCCTTGTTAATTAATAATGACCGGCATTCACCGCCCAAAATAATCACGCGGTAATAATCGGAAACATCAACCACCGCGCTGTGAATGCCGTTTAACGATTCGTGTAATTTTGCCACCCATTGGCCGGCCGTTTGATACGGGCAGTCCAACATAAATTCGTTGGGCGACAACCATGACAGGCGGGTATTGTCATTGTCATGCACCACATAACGGCAGGCGGCGGGCAGGGCCAAACCCAGCGCATTTTGCAATGCACTGGCAAATTTTTTATCATCACCGGCCCCGCGAATAAGTATTTTATCGCGCCATACAACCCCGTTTAGGGTAATATTTTTATGGGAAATCGGGGCAACCTCTTGCCATAACATGGTTTGTTCAATGTTGTTATCCATGAAGCTTTGCTCCTTCTTTATCGTAAAATACCGTATCGCAGATGGTTACCTCAACCGGTGCCCCATTCATGCGTGGCACGGTCAGTTTTTGCCCCATCATGCCCCGCCCACCCTTGATTAATGCCAAGGCAATGGAACGGCCCAGAATGGGTGAAAAATACGATGAAGTGACATTGCCCAAATGCGGGGTTACCACCCCAAATTTGGGGGTGGGGGCGTTATGGGCAATAACATGCGCCCCCTCGGTTAACACTATATTTGGGTCAGTGGTCATTAAGCCCACCAATTGCCGGCGGTCAGGGCGTTGCATATCGGCACGGGTGAGTGACCTTTTGCCGGCACAATCCTTGTTTTTGCTGACCATTTTACCCATACCCAAATCATTGGGGGTAATGGTGCCATCGGTATCTTGGCCGACAATTATATAACCCTTTTCGGCCCGCAATATATGCATAGATTCGGTGCCATAGAGGGTTAGATTATATTCCTCGCCGGCCCCACGCAGGGCGTTCCACAGGGCCAAACCATAACGGGCCGGCACATTTATTTCAAACGATAATTCACCGGTAAAGCTAATCCTATATACGCGGGCCGGAATGCCGGCAACGTCCACATTGCGCATGGTCATAAAGGGGAATGTTTCACCAGAAATATCGGTTTTTACCAATTTGGCCAAAGTATCGCGCGCCCGTGGCCCGGCAATGGACGCAACCGCCCATTGTTCGGTTACCGAAGTGCAATAAACTTCCCAGCTTGGGTATTCGGTTTGCAACCATTCCTCTAACCAATTCATTACCCGCCCGGCCCCGCCGGTGGTGGTGGTTAAATGGTAATGGTTTTCACCCAAACGGGTGGTAACCCCGTCATCAAAAACCATACCATTTTCATTTAACATTAATCCATATTTGCATTGATTAATCGCCAATTTGCTAAAATCGTTGGTGTATACATGGTTTAATAATTTCAGCGCGTCCTTGCCCTGTATATCAATTTTGCCCAATGTTGAGGCATCAACCATACCCACCGACTTCCTAACCGCCAGCGATTCGCGCATGGTGGCCGCGTGTATATCCTCGCCATTAAGGGGGAAATACCATGGGCGTTTCCAATCGCCTACATTTTCATATGGGGCACGGCATTGTTCATGGGCGTTGTGTATGGTGGTATGCCGTTCCTGCATAAATAATTTGCCGACTGCTTGGCCGGCTATCGCCCCCATATTGGTGGTGGTAAAGGGCGGGCGAAAGGTGGTAAAACCAACGGCCGGCAGGGGTTTGCCCTGTATGCGGGCCACCAAATCCAACGCATTCAGATTGGAAGTCTTTCCTTGGTCGGTGGCCATGCCGGTGGTGGTGTAACGTTTGGTATGTTCTATGGAAACATAACCCTCGCGCTGGGCCAGGGCTATATCGGCACTGGTAACATCATTTTGAAAATCAACAAAATGTTTGGCCCGTTCCATGCCCGATGGTTTTAAGGCCGGGGCATGCATTATATTCGCACCCTTGATGGAATGTTCATCTGATTGGACTGCCCAAGCATCGCTTTCTATCGCTTGACCTATCACATTCTTGGCGGTTTGTTCGGCCTGTATAATGGCCGATGAAAAATCATCGCACCCCATTAAACCGCCAACTGCCCGTTGGTTATAGGGAATATCGCGGGGGACAAAGGCGTGTAAGTCATCGCTATAATCAACCGAACCACGCCCCTGTGACCATAAATGAATGGTCGGCACAAAACCGGCACTATGGGCGACAATATCGCATTGTATATCCAACGAATCAACCGATGGAAGATCGCTGATGGCCCCATTGACCAATTTGCAGATGGTAACGCCCTTTAACCCGTCCTTAAAATTGCCACAACCATGAACCTTGGTAATGGAATAACCGCTGTAAATGGTGAATTTATCCTTATATTCGGCCATAATGGGCGGGTTGTCGCGCAGGTCAATAATGGTCAATTTGGCATGGCCGGCCAATAAACTGGCCGTGGTATAGGCGGAATCATTATTGGTGAAAATGGCAATATGCCGGCCAACCACCACCCCATATTGTTGAAAATAATCGCGCACGGCCCCGGCCAACATTACCCCCGGGCGGTCGTTATCTGCAAATACCAATGGCCGTTCCAACGAACCGGTGGCGTGAATAAGGGTTTTGGTGCGTATTTTCCAAAAACGCATTCTGGGTAAATGGGCCGGTGGGTTGTCCAAATGGTCGGTTACCCGTTCCAACGCGGTAATAAAATTAAAATCGTAATTGGCCACGCATGTTGTGCGCAATTTGATGGTCAGGTTTTTATATTCGGCCAATTTGGTCAATAATGCACCACAAAATTGGTCTGCCGGTTGGCCGTTAATATTTGCCCCACAATTATGGGCATAACCGCCAATATAAGCATGTTGTTCCAATAACAGGGTTTTTAAACCGGCACGCGCATAAATTTCGGCCGATTTTAAACCGGCCAAACCGGCCCCCACCACCACCACATCATAATGGGCGTGGTGCACGCTGTAATTATCGGGGTCGGGTAATTTGCTGGCGGTGCCCAAACCGGCCATTTTGCGAATAATTTTTTCGTATAATGGTTCCCAAAATTTGCGCGGGTATTTGAAGGTTTTATAATAAAAACCCGACACAAAAATTTTGGATAATATATTATTAATTGCCCCAAAATCGCATTCCAGTGATGGATAGCGGTTTTGCGAATGTGCCACCAACCCATTGCGTAATTCAACCGATGACATGCGGTTATTGGGGTCGCGGTATTCACCGGTGCCAATTTCCACCAAGGCATTCATTTCATCAACTGAACTGGCCATTATGCCACGCGGGCGGTGATATTTGAAACTGCGCCCAAATAATTTGACCCCATTGGCCAACATGGCCGCGGCCAAACTATCGCCACGAAAACCCGAAAAATTCCGCCCATCAAACGAAAAATTCACTTTTTCATTATGGTTTATTAAAAAACCCTTACCTGCTATGCGTTTCATGGTCGTTCCTTATTCTTGAAATGTTGGTTTGGGGTCGCCAACCTTGTATGATGCGGTTATTTTATCGGTTATGGTATTGCGGGCCACATTAAACCATTTACGGCACCCGTGTGTATGCACCCAGCGTTCATAATGATTGCCCTTAGGGTTGTCGCGGAAAAATATATATTCCCCCCATTGTTGGTCGGTAATTTGGTCGGGGTGCTCGGGGCGGGCAATATGCGCCTGACCATGGCACGAAAATTCGGTCTGTTCGCGCAAACCGCAATATGGACATTCTATTTGAAACATTATATTTTCCTTAATTTATTATTCACCCGTATCATAAATTTTACTGAAATGGTGAGTTTATAAAACATATAAAAAGGATTTACCATAAACCGGCCAATTTTCAAGCCCAAAAAAACGGCATTTTTTGGTTTTTTTGGTAATTTTTATATTGGGTGGGTTATTAAGCCCACCCAGATGGGTATTACGGGGTTTTTTGTGAATTTTCAATTAATATTATCCGGGCATCGGGGTAACCGGATTGATGAATATTATTGACCATCTGTTCGGCATCAGCCACCGATGCAATGGGGCCAATGCGCACGCGAAATAGTTTGCCATCGGTTTGGCTGATGGTGACATTGCCCAATGGTTGCAAAATTGCCCGCACCTTGTTGGCATTATTATAATCACCAAATGCCCCAACCTGTATAAATAATTGGGGGCGCGAACGCAATGGTGTCGTTTCCACCGATTGTTCCAACGATTTGGGGTCTAATTTCCATTTTTCGGCCTGGGCCAATTGCCATGCAACATCCTTGGTGGTGGAATTATTGGCAATGGTATTAATAGGTGTGTCGGCCTGCGCGGTGCTGACTAAATAATTGTTGCTTTGGTTTTTAATTTTTTCGTTTTGTTTGGCCAATGGGTTGATGGTGGTGGTTCCGGTCACTGGTATAATAGGGGCCAACATTGGGGTGGCATCGGCCAATGGGCCACCGCCTACTATATTCCATAATTCCTCGGTTTCACGGGTTAAATATTTTACCTCCACCAGCGCGGTGCCCTTGACATTATAACCCAATAATTCGGCCGCCCGGCGCGACAAATCAATTATCCGGCCATGCGCATATGGGCCGCGGTCATTCACCACCATTTTCATTGATTTACCATTTTCCAAATTGGTAACCTGCACCACCGAAGGCAGGGGCAGGGTTTTATGGGCGGCCGATATGCGGTTCATATCAAACACCGCACCATTGGCGGTTGCCTTGCCGTGAAAATCATCGCCATACCATGATGCAACCCCACGTTCCACCGGATTATCCGGTTCCTTGGGGTAATACCAAACCCCATTAATTTGGTATGGTTTATTATTTTTATAACGCCCATATATGGCAATAATTGGGTTGGGCTTATCCTCCAACGGTAGGGGGTTGGGGTTCACCGTCAATTGGTTTTTGTTATTTACTGCACCATTTATTTTGCCGGCATTGGTAGTATTATTGGCATTTTGGGCAATTTCTTGCTTATTATCCTTTTTATTTTCGTCGTCACCCGGGTGATACGAATTGGTAACTTTTTTATAAGTTTCGGCCACAAATTGCGTGGAGCCACAGGCACTTAACACCAAAGCACCGGTTAATAATAATAAATTGGCAAAATTAAGTATTTTCATTGTTTATATGGTGTATTTATACACTATATTACAATAAAAATCAAGTAAAATTTGGTTATACTTGCCGTTTGATAATTAATTGTTTAATTTCGGCAATGGCCTTGGCCGGGTTTAACCCCTTGGGGCAGGCCTTGGTGCAGTTCATAATGGTGTGGCAACGATATAATTTGAATGGGTCCTCCAAATCGTCCAGCCGTTCACCGGTATTTTCATCGCGTGAATCGTTAATAAAACGATAGGCCTGTAATAATATAGACGGGCCCAAATAGCTATCGCCATTCCACCAATAACTAGGGCAAGAGGTGGAACAACAAAAACATAATATACATTCATACAACCCGTCCAATTTTTTGCGGTCATCGGGCGATTGCAAATTTTCGGAAGTGGTGGGCAATTTTGTTTCGGTTTTTAACCATGGTTCCACCGAAGCCAATTGGGCGTATAAATGGTTCAAATCGGGCACCAAATCCTTAATAACCGGTAAATGGGGCAATGGGTAAATTTCCATAATATCGCCATTTGTGTCAATATTTTTGGTACAGGCCAAGGTATTAACCCCGTTAATATTCATGGCGCATGAACCGCATATACCCTCCCTGCAACTGCGCCGGAATGTCAGGGTGGAATCAATTTCATTCTTAATTTTTAATAATAAATCCAACACCATTGGCCCGCATTCTTGCAAATCAACCACAAATTCGTCCATGACCGGGTTTTTGTTGGCATCCGGGTTATAACGGTATATTTTTACCCGTTTATAATGTTTGTCATTATTATGTTTTATATTATGGGCATCATACCATGTTTTGCCCACACCCACCACTGAATCTTGGGGTAAAGAAAATTCTGCCATTATTAACACCTATTCTGTCCTATATATATATATTAAATATATGCATGGGTAAAGTCAATTTTAAAATTTCTATGTCAAGGCAAAAAAGAAATGTCCACTAAGCGGCATTATTGATGATAGAATCAAGGATAAAATTGATAGATTTATAATGCCCCCATTAAGAGATGGGTCAAACAATGTGATTCGTGTGGTTAAAGCTCATCACCCATTTTGGGGGTATCGCAGAATCTGGACACATTTGAATTTATCCTAACTTTTAATTTATTTCAATTTTTTTATTACCATTGCCCCAAAAAATATTGCAACCAAGGCCAACCCAGCCCAGGTTAAACAATAACCCAAATGGTTATTTAATACCATAAAGGGGCGGGGGGAGGGGTATGTTGCACCGCTATTTTGGCTGTATAATATTATATCATTTAATTGTGTGCCCCAATATTGCTGTAATTCCATTGGGTCAACATAATAAAATTCGCCCTTTTGCGGGTTATTATTTGGTTGAAATGGCGATTTATGCGGTTTTTGCGGGTAATATTCCAAAGTTACCCGGCCGGTGGGCGGAGTATAAACCTTGTCATTTGCCATAAAACCCAAATGGGTGATATAATTTTCGCCATTATCGGCCGTAAATAAGGTTATAACATCATAACCCACCACCCCCACCCCGTTGGTGCGCCCCAATAATTTGATGGTTTTTGCCGGGGCAAATTGCCCCTGAATACTGGTTATGGGCGGGGGGTTGGCCAATATGGCCAATTTTTCGTTATAACGCATCCATTGCCAAACCGAAAGCCCAATAAATAAAAGGGTTAAAGCCGCCAAAACCCCTAAAATACTATATTTTTTACCCATTTAACTGCCAAAAAATCGCGCACTATGGGTGGGCGGAGCGGTATGGAATTGTTGGGCCAATTTGGCAATATCGGAATCATTATATAAAACGCCCAAATCGCGTTCATGAATGCCACCGGTAATGAAGAGCGAATCAATGCCAAAATCATTCGCCCCCTTTATGTCATGGTCTAAACTATCGCCTATACCTATTATCCGCTTGGCGGTTGGGTGGTGGGCGTGGCATAATTCATATACTTCACGGGCCGGCTTGCCAAAGCGATAAACCCGCCCGCCCAATTGTTCGTATCGTTCGGCTATGGCCCCCGGGCATATTTTTAATGTGCCATCGGGCATATTGGAAACCATATCGGGGTTGGTGCATAACATCGGCAGGCCACGTTTGGCGGCAATTTGCAATTCATGTTCATAACCGGCCACATTGGCCCGCATGGCCCCGGCGGCCACAATAAAATCGGCCATATTTATATCGTCAATCACTTGCAGGCCCATGCCGTCTATGGCGGTGTAATCGTAATCAAAGCCCCAAAAAACCAATTTTTTGCCAAATTGCGGGTTGGCTTTCAGGGTATTTTCTAACCAACTGCGGGCGGCCTGGCCCGAACTAATCACCGCACGAATCGCCCCCATATTAAAACCCATACTGCCAATCAATTTATGCGAATAATTGGCCAATTTACCTGAATTGGATAATATTACAATCACGCCCCCATGGCGGTGAATCTCGTCAATCGCCTGTATGGCAAAGGGATAAGGCTTTGCCCCATTATGCAAAACCCCCCATTGGTCAATTATAAATAATTCATATTGCCCGGCAATTTGGGTTGAAAATTGTTCAAAAGAATGTAATATGGCCATGCAAGAACTTATATTTTATAATTTTTGAAAAATCAACATACTTGTATTAAAAATGAGCTTGCAATGGAAAATTTTACATACAAAGCAAATTGTTTCCAGTAAGGTTGTAAAAAAAGGTGCCCAAAAGAAATGAAGAATTATTATGAGATGGCGGGGGCGGTAACGCGTTGGTATTTGGTGCGCCATGCACCGGTTACGGCTATTGACCCGAATATTATCTATGGTAGCGATGACCCACCGGCCGATGTATCACAGGCCGGCAAATATAGCGAATTTTTGGCCAAACATTTACCACAAAATGGTATATTGGTAACCAGCACCCTGCAACGGGCGGTGCAAACCGCCAATGCAGTGGCGGGTGCCGGGGTGGCATTTGCCCAACAATTGGCCTTTGCTGAATTTAATGAACAGAGTTTTGGCGATTGGCAGGGGCGGACATATAGTGAGATAGAGGCACAGGATAAAGAGATTTACCAACGTTTTTGGTTGGCACCGGCCTTTTTAAGCCCACCGGGTGGTGAGAGCTTTGCCGGTGTAAGCGCGCGGGTTGGCCATAAATTTTTGCAATTATCACAGGAATTTAAAGGCAAACAATTGGTTTTGGTGGCGCATGGCGGGCCCATCAAGGCAATATTGGCACAGGCATTGGATATGAATTTGGAATCGGCCTTTAAATTATCGTCCTTAAATTATGGTTTAAGCATGGTTGATGTGATTCATTATGATAATAATGTGGTATTTCGCGTGCGGGCCGTGAATATATTGCCAAATTATTATTGAAACAAACTTTAAATATGGTTAAGGGTATAATATGCAGGAAAACAAATTGGATGTGAATATTATACAGGCGCAAATAAATAAGGTATTACAGGCGGCCCAAAATGGCGAATGCGAAACTGCCCTGTATGAAAATTATTTATTGGGCGAAACCGGCCTGCCCGAGGGCGAATTAATGCGGGCCGAATTATTAATGCGCAAGGGTTTTTACAATACGGCCCGTCAGGTCATGCAACAATTTGATGAAAAATATAGTGATATTTTCAAGGATAACCCATTTTATTTGCGTTTATGTGCCGAAATGGCCAATTTTAACCACCAACCCGATATGAAGGATTATTATGTGCACCGCTTACATGCGGTTGAACCGAATAATGCCAAACATTATTATGATATTGCCTTTCGTGCATTACAGGCGGGTAATTTCAAACAGGCTGATGATTATATTACCCGCGGGCAAATATTGGCAAGCGATAAGCAACAATTTAACCATTTGCGTTCGTATTATCATTTGTTTCAATATGATTATAAAAATGGTTATAAAAATTATGCCCCAACCAACGATAATATTATACAAATGATTTATGAAACAAGCCGGGCCACCAAATGGCAGGGCCAAGATGACCCAAACAAAATATTGGCGGTCTTGGGGGTTTATGGTTTGGGCGATATTTTGGGTTATTTGCGTTTTGCGGTGGATATTCGCCAATATTGGAGTGGCAAATTATATGGGTATTTTCGTAAATCCATGTTGGGTTTGGTGGAAAATATGGGTATTTTTGACGAATTACACCCATTTGCCGAACATGAAAACCCCAGCCTGCCATTTTCGCATTATTTAACCATTTTGCACCATCTGGCCTATATTATACCGCAACGGCCCCCGCAATCGCATTATATCCCCTTAAAAAGCCAAAAACAGCAATATTGGAATGCACGGGTTCGCCAATTGGCCAATGGCAAAATACCGATTGGATTGGTATGGACCCGCAATAAAAACCCCAGTGAAAAGAAATTTAATAAAAACGATTACACACGTTCATTGCATCTGGCTGACCTGCAACCATTATGGGATAGCGACAAATATCAGGCTTTTTCGTTATTAACCGGTGAGGAATCATTACAAAACCAACAATATCCCGAATATATAAGGGAAAAAATTATTGATTTGGGCCCCGAACTGGATAGCTTGGAAACGGCCGGCAATGCCTGTCTGGCCATGCACCGCGTGGTTTCGGTATGCACCATGATGATTAATTTATGCGGGGCAATTGGGGCACCGGCAGTGGTATTATTGCATAACGACCATGGTTACCCGTGGGGCGATAAAAATGGTGGTCATTCGTGGTATCCCTATATTGAACGTGTGTGGGTTGAACAAGGTGGGTGGAAGGAAGCGGTTTTAAAGATGGTAAAGGGTTGGAATGAATAAGAAATTTTTTATAACTTTGTTGATAGGTATTTTGGGTGGCGGATTGGGTTATGCGGTGCATTTGCCCCTGCCATGGTTAATGGGGGCAATGTTGGCGGTTATTTTGGCGTGCAGTTTGGGGTTTCAGGCCAAAATGCCCGAACAGGTGCAAATACCGGCCCGCGGTATTTTGGGTTGGACCATTGGGGCCCAATTTAACCCCGATATTTTGCAACAATTCAGCGGTTTGGGGTTAAGCCTGCTGTTGGTGCCGTTAAATTGCCTGTTTATTATTGTGGTGGGTTATTTTTATTTTCGTAAAATATGCAAATTATCGGTGGCATCGTCCTTTTTTGGGGCCATACCCGGGGGCCTGCTGGATATGGTGGTGTTGGGGGCGCAATTTGGGGCCGATAAACGGCAATTGACCCTGTTCCATGCCACGCGCTTGGGGGGCACGGTGCTAATGGCCAGCATGTTGGTTTTGTTTTTGCCTTATTTGGGCCGGCCCGAAATGCAACGCCCGGATTGGTTTGCTAACTCATGGAATATTTTTATTATTGCCCCATTGGTGGCGGTGGCTTATTTGGTGGGGCGTAAAACCAAATTACCGGCCTATCAATTATTGGCCCCCATGTTTTTCAGCGCGTTTTTGCATGGTATGGGTTGGGTTGATTTGCATACCAGTTATTTTTTTGCATTATGTGCGCAAATATTGGTGGGGGCCAAATTGGGGGCCGAATTTATAAATACCAATATGCGCGAATTTAAAACCACCATATTACAGGCTTTTATTTTCACGGCTTTAAGCTTTTTCCCCACCTTTGTTGCCATTGAATTAATGGTGTGGTTTTATGACATGAACCCGCTGACTGCCCTGCTGGCATTCGCCCCGGGTGGGCAATCAGAAATGAGCATTTTGGCCATTTCCACCGGTGTTTCGGTTACTATTGTCGCGGTGCATCAATTATTTCGCATTTCCATTGTTTTATTGTCCTTGCCATTTTTGCCCAAAATAATGCAATGGTTGGGGCATAAATGTTGACAAAATATAAAAAAACCAGCATATTATTGATAATTTGACCGGCCAAACCCAATGAACGAAAAAATATACAAACAATTATTCAGCAATAAAACCACCCATCACAACCTGCCGGTTTCAATTATACGGCCGGTGGAATGGCTGGTTATGTGGGTTTGCGTTGTGGGGTTAATCATATTTATTATTTGGGGCATTTGGGGCACCATTACTACCCGCACCTATTTGAATGGTATTATTATCCGCGATGGCGATAATATGAAAATTATTGGGTTTGTTGATGTGGCATGGAGCCGAAAAATAAAACCCGGGCAAAATGCATTGATAGAATTAAACCATTTGGAAATTGACGATGCCGGCCGGCTTCGCGGTAATGTGCGGTCAATATCGGCCAGCCCTATTTCAACCCGCAATATTTTAACCATGATAATTAACGAGGATTTGGCCAGTTATTTATTGCAAACCAAATTGCCATATATGGTTGAAATAGACATGATAAAGGATAACCAAAACGGCCAATATGTTTGGACCAGCGAAAATAACCGCGATAATATGGTCAAGGAGGGGGGATTGGTCAATATTGCCATAGAAATAAACCATATTCACCCCATAAAACTTATTATTCCCCATTGGTGATAATATGAAAATATGGCAAATATTAAGGCAATGGTGTGCTAAATCAACCCCCACCGTGTTGCAAAACGAACTAACCGACAGCGGGGCCACGGCCTTGGCCATTTTATTGGCATATTGGGGCCGTTATATTTCGTTAGAGGATTTGCGGTTGCAATTTGGTTATGCGCGTGATGGTTACAAAATGGAGGATGTGATACGGGTGGCCAATTTAAATGGGTTAGATTGCACCGTGGAATTATGCTCTGCCGAAGAATTTGCCCAGCATAAACCCCCATTCATTATGGTGGGGGCCCATAATAATTATATAATTATTGAACGCATTACAAATAATAAAATACTAATTAACGACCCGGCAATGGGCCCGCGCAAAATTACCATTGATGTTTGCGCCCAATTACATTCGGGTATGATAATAAAATGCCATAAAACCATACATTTTGAAAAAACCGATGAAGGCAAATTTAATTTAACCAAGGCCATGTTAGAAAAATTATTGCCATTCAAACGCACCATGATTTTTTTGTTTTTGGTGGGTTTATTTATGGTATTAACCGGTATTGTCAGCCCCATTTTATTGCAACAATTCATAGATGGTATTTTGCAACAGGGCAATTTCACTTTGGCCCCTTATATTATTGGCGGGTTATTGGTTACCACCGGTTTGCAAATTTTATTTCCATTTTTGGAACAACGTATTTTGTTGCGTTTTTATGCCACCATGGCATTTTACGAAACCCAAAAATTCGTTCGCCATTTATTGGCCCAACCATGGAACTTTTTTGCCGGGCGGGCCATGGGTGATATTTCCATGCGTATGCATAATAATGACGAAATTGCCCATATAATGGTTTATAAATTGGCCCATAATATTATTCAATTGGTTAAAATAGCCATTTTTGGCTTAATTATTATTGTATATGACCCAATTATTGCCATACCCGTATTATTAATTAACAGCCTGAATTTTATGGTTTTAATGGTGGTAATGCGCCGTTTAAGCGATATGGCCCAACGCATTGGCCGCGAAACCAACGAATTACATGCGGTGGGTTATAATGGCATTTATTTTATTAATTCTATCAAATATTCGGCCATGGAACATTATTTTTTTGAAAAATGGGCTTTGATTCATGGCAAAACCATTAATACATACCAAAAAATGCAATTTTATTCGGTTATAATTCATTTAACCCCCATTTTATGCGCCAGCCTGTCGGTGATAGCCATTTTATGGGTGGGCGGGGTGCGTTATTTATCAGGGGCGATTACCGCGGGTGGTATTGTCGCCATGATGTCGTTGGCCTATAATTTGGCCGAACCATTAAAATCGTTCATTGCGTTGGTTTACCCATTGCAATTATTAAATGCCAAATTAACCGATGTAAACGAGGTATTTGCCAACCCAGTTGATAAAAAATTTCAAAGTACCGAAAAACCAGCCAAAAAAATGGCCTTAACCGGTTCCATTCAATGCGACAATTGCGATTTTTATTTTAACCCGATGAATATTATTTCGGGCCAACGCGGGCAATTATCGCAAATTTCATTATCCATTGAATCCGGGCAGAGGGTGGGTATTTGGGGGGGCATGGGGGCCGGCAAAACCACCCTGTTAAAAACTTTGGCCGGCCTATACCACCATAATATGGGGCAAATTATATTTGACCAATGGGCCATAGACGACATACCCGCCCCAATATTGGCCAAGTTAATTATTTATATTGACCAAGAGATTCGCCCCCTGCCGGGCAGTATGCGCGATAATATTACAATGTGGCAAGATGAGGATGAAAATTTATTACAACAAGTATGCACCCACGCCCTGTTAAACAGCAAAATCAACCAAAGCAAATTGCGCACCCATAGTATAATAGACGAACGGGCCGAGGTTTTAGCCCATTCGGAATATCAAAAAATGGAATTGGCCCGCGCCCTGTATCAAAAACCCAAAATATTACTGGCCGATAACGCATTAAGCTTTTGCGAACCGGACAGCCGGTTACAAATATACCAAAATATTCAACAATTGGGTATGACATTGGTTTTAACCGCCACCGACCCGATAGATTACCAATATTGCGATAATATAATTATTTTAGAAAATGGCCAAATAACCGCACAGGGCCAGCCCGAATATTTAATTAAAACAAATGGCGAATTTGCCCAATTTATGGGGGCCAAAACATGACCGGCCCACAAATATTGAATGATACAGAAGTGGTATGGAAAATTACCAACGGCATTGCCGATTTATATGTGGTGGAACAACACCCCAACCAACCATTGGGGGTTAACCGCACCTATATTGGTGAATTTGCGGTTAATGCCCTGTTATTTGCCCATAATGCCGCCGATTCATTACAATTTTTGGCCATACCCCGCCCGGGTTGCAACATGGAACCATTGGATATGAATGATATTGTCAATCAGGGGTTGGATTTTGACAATTTGATAGCCATAGAACATTGGATAACCCAATTAAGCCGGCCATTATATAATATATACCCATTTGATAATAATATTATTTTAGAGGCCGACCCGAATAATAACCATAATTTGCACGATATTATATCAACACCGGCAAATTCGGTTATTTGGGTGCGGGTTAATGCCGGGGTTTACCATTTTAATGGGTTGGATAATTTTTATATTCTGCCCGATAAAAGTTTGGTGCCATTATGCGAATTTAGCTGTATCAAGGCGATGCGCAACCAAAACCAATGCGATGGCATATTTTCAACCATGATAATGGAAAATGGCGAATTATACAAAAATTTGCCCATTTTTCATGGTATTATTATGGGTTTATGGCGTGAATATTTGCATATTCAGCGGGCGCGATATGCGCATGAAACCACCAATCAAGTCAAGGAAATACAAAGGCAATCACACCATATTAACCACGAATTTTCACAAATTTTTCAAACCGGCAAAAATGTAAAAAAGGAATTAATTAACCAGTCGGTGCCCCCTTATTTAAAAATTTGCCGTATTTTGGCCACCGAATTACATATTGTTATTAACGAGGACGAAATTCGCCAATATATTGATAAATCTATGGATTTTTTGGATATTTTGCGCAATATTGGCGTAAAAATGCGCACTATTTCATTGGTTAATAACCAATGGCACCAATATGATTCAGGTTATATTTTAACCAGTTTCAAGGATAATATGCAACCGGTGATATTAATACCCGAAATGGGCAAACAATATAAAATTATAGACCCAATTCGCGGTGAAATTAAACCATTGAAAAACAAGGATTTAAATAATTTGGCCCCATTGGGTTGGATGTTATACCCGCCATTGCCCAAAAAAATTCATTCCATGTTGGATGTTATAAAAATAACCAGCTTTGGCCAAAAACAAAATATAGCCAAAATTGCATTTTTTGCCATTTTTGTTGGTGTATTATCGTTATTAACCCCCATTTTAACCGGCAAGATTTTAAGCATTTATATGCCGGCCGGCCTATATAATGAATTTATATTTGCATTGGCGGTATTGGGTTTGGCCGTGATGGGCAAGGTATTTTTTCAATTGAATAATGCCATTACCATTATACGTATAAGCAACCGCATGGGTTTGTATATTGGGGCATCGGTGATTGACAAGGCATTAAAATTGCCCCATCAATTTTTTCAACCCCACCCGACTGGTGATTGGGTGCACCGCCTGCATGGGTTGGATAAAATTCGGCAAAAATTATCGGTTTTTGTCATATCCGCAATTATTGCCCTGCTGACCGGCCTGACCAACATAGCGGTTATGGGTTATTATGCCCCCGAATTATTGGGATTATGCCTGTTTATTATGTTTGTTTATATTGTGATATGCGTGGTTTTGTTTGCATTGCAAATAAACCCGCACCGGCAAACATTGAACCTTCAGGGGCAATTATTTGGGTTGGTTTTTGCCATTTGCCGTAATATTAGCAAATTGCGCAGTATGAATTTGGAAAAATTGGCCGAAAATAAAATAATGCATGGTTTTATTGCGTTTAAACGCAAACAAATTTCGGCCATATATTGGCAAATGTGGAACGATATTGTGTCGGGCATGGTCGGCAATTTATTTTATGTGATAGTGGTGGTATATATTATTTCATTATTAATCAGCCAATGGCATTTGGCCATGAAACCCCAAGAATTTATCGCCTTTAACATTGCCTTTGGACAGGCCAGTGCCGCCCTGATTTTGGCCATGCAAACCATTAACAGCATTATAGATATTATACCCATGTATCAAAGGTGCGAACCCATTATTAATGAACAATTGCCCGCCCCCAAACAAACATTAAATATACATAAATATGCTAATGATTTATCGTGCCAACAATTGTCGTTTGGTTATGAAAATGGCCATAAAATTTTGCATAATATAAATTTGACCATTCCGGCCGGCAGTAATTGCGCCATTATTGGCGGTAATGCCAGTGGCAAAACCACCTTAATAAAATTATTATTGGGCATATTAACCCCCGAATCGGGGGCTATATATTGGCAAAATTACGATTACGAAACATTAAATATGGATTATATGCGCCAACATATTGGCGTGGTTATGGGCCATTCGGCATTATTTTATGGCAGTATTCGCGAAAATATTTTGGCCGGCAACCACGAAACCAGCGATAATGATATAATAAAATTATACGATAATTTGGGTTTTGGCCAATTTATGCGCTCCCTGCCATTGGGTTTGGATACCATGGTAACCGATAACGATATTGGCCTGTCATATAACCAACGCATCATGATATTATTGGCGCGGGCCCTGATTCGCAACCCGAAAATTTTTATAATTGATAATGCGATTATCAATTTGGACAAAAATTTGCGCCACCAAATTTTTCAATATTTGAACCAATTGCATATTACCCGCATTATCACCGCCAATAATTGCCAACAGGTCGGGCATGTTGATATGGTATTTCAATTGCAGGGCGGGGTAATATGCAAACAGGGCAAATTAAGCGAGTTTATTTAGCCCGGGGCTCTGCCGGCTTAAAATGCTTGTTTTACCTCTAATACCTCGGGCACGTAATGTTTTAACATATTTTCCACCCCAACCTTTAATGTGGCGGTGGAGCTGGGGCAACCGGAACAGGCCCCCTTCATTTGCAAATATACCACCCCATCGGTAAAGGCGCGCAATTGAATATCGCCCCCATCGGCCGCCACCGATGGGCGAACGCGGGTTTCCAATAATTCCAATATTTTTTGCACTATTGGTTCATCGCCTTCGCTATATATTATATTTTCATCGGCCGCTGGTTGGTCGGCCTGTTCCAAAACGGCCGATTCATTGCGGACAAAATATTCCATAATAATCCCCAATATTGGGGCCTTAATTAAATACCATTCCATAGCTGGGTCCTTGGTAATGGTTAAAAAATCATAACCCAAAAATACCGCCCGCACCCCGCGCTCGCGCAATAACTCACCGGCCAAGGGCGATGAGGCATCGGCCGTTTCAATATCGGTAAATTCTAACGATTGGCTGGAAACCTTGACCCCGGGTATAAATTTTAAAACTTCGGGGTTGGGGGTGTTTTCGGTTTGTATGAACATTTTTATCCTCTTGTATGCCCATTAAACATAGTTTTTTTTGCCCCAAAAATCAAGATTTTTAAAAATTATGTTTGTATGGCGGGCGAATCATTTTAATTGTCAATTAATAATTATAAAAATGGAGCATTACAATGGATACAAGCGCATATTTGAACATGTTTTTAATGTTGGCCTTGGTGGTCAGCTTAATATACGCTATGGCCTATATATTAAAAAAAGTAAAATCACCCATTTTTGGTAACCGCGATGGTTTGCGCCTGAAAATTGTTGAAAACTTACCCATAGATGCCAAACGAAGGCTGGTTTTAATAACCAAGGATAGCGAGGAATTATTGATTTTATTATCGCCCAATGGCGATACAATAATAAATTTTGCCGGTGGTGATGGGCAAAAAACAATGCAAAATGCCATGCAATCCCCCCCAAAAAAACCCGATGGCGAGGGCAAGAAAAAAGGGGCTTTTCAAAAATTATTGGACAAAAATAATGAATAAAAGGTTAAACAGCGCGCGTGCCGGCAAAATTTTTGTTTATGGCATGTCGGTTTTGTTATTATTATTTGCCGAACCCATCATGGCGCAAACTCTCAGCCTTAATTTTGGGCAGGGTGGTGGTTCGGTAACTGCGCGTTTGTTTCAATTAATTGTTATTGTTACCGTTTTATCTATTGCCCCCAGCATATTGGTTATGATGACCAGCTTTACCCGCATTATTGTGGTTCTGTCATTCCTGCGACAGGCCATTGGCACCCCAACCGCCCCACCCAATATGGTTATTGTGGCATTGGCGGTTTTTTTAACATTTTTTGTTATGGAACCCACCTTTACCAAAATATATAATGATGCGGTGCAACCCTTAATTCAACAAAAAATAACCGAGGAAGTCGCGCTGGAACGGGCCATAAAACCCATGAAGGAATTTATGTCGCGCAATGTGGGCAAAAAGGAATTGGATTTGTTTATGAATTTAAGCAACACCACCAATGTGGCCGATATTGATGCCATGCCGTTAAAGGTTATATTGCCGGCATTCATGATTTCCGAGGTAAAACGCGCATTTGAAATTGGTTTTTTAATTTTTGTGCCATTTTTGGTGATAGACATGGCGATAGCATCCATTTTGGTTTCTATGGGTATGCAATTATTGCCCCCGGCCGCCATTTCATTACCATTCAAAATAATATTTTTTGTTATGGTGGATGGCTGGGTTCTTATTTGCGGTTCCTTGGTTCAGAGTTTTAAGTAGTTTTTCCCCCAAACAATACCACCCTTTCCCCGAAAAATATTAACCTGATTATCCCACAAAAAATAATCCCGCGATTACTCGCGGGATTATACAAGGAGGGTAAAACTTTGAAACCTTAGAGACGATTTCAAAATTATTTTTTCGTTGCATTAATCGGTTAAAAATGCGCTCAAAACCTCATTTATTACGTATAAACTCCGGTTTTTCGCGCATTTTCGCCCTCTACTGCTTAGAAAAAATTAATTTTTAAATTCGCTCCTTATTTTATTCCATTGCCGTTAAAGGGTTATTGGTATGAAATAAGGTTTATTGAAACAATTAAGCAACAATGGTTTTAACAAATTTGTCGGAAGAATTTTTCCAAAATTGTTGCAATGGTTTGTTGGAATCATTGGCAACCTTGACCAAATTTTCGCCCAAAGCAACCGATTCCTTAACCAAGGTTTCAACCTTTTCTTGGGAATATGATTTGTTAAAATTAACCAAATCGGCTGGGGTTTTAATTTCGGTTACGGCTTTCCATGCTTCGGCATTGGCCATAAAGCTTTTTTGGGCATATTGCACAAAGTTTTTGGAAACTTCTTCCAAGCCCTTGGCGAAAATCATTTGTGATTCAATAACCGCATTTAATGCTTCATTTTGAATTTTGCCCAAATCTTCAAAACCTTTGCGGGCGTTTTGGGTAAATTTTTCGGTTTGTTCGGCTTGTTTGGCAATGGTTTTTTCAAACACTTGTTTGCCGGCTTCGACGACTTCGTTTAATTCTTGGGTTTTGGCCATGATGGTCTCCATTTGTTAGGGGTTAAGTAAGAATTTGTTCTGATACATACTATATAATATATAATCATTTTATTGTCAATATATTTTTTGTGCATTGCACAATAATTTGCATTTATTGTTATTTTTCAATATATTAAAATTTCAAATTTGCAATATTACTTTACTAAGCTGGCCAATTTGGCGGTCAAATTGCGCACACCCAAAATGCGCCGTTCGGGTGTATGCCAATCGCGCACCACCACCAAACTATGGTCGGGTTTAATGGTTATTAAACCATTTTGCGATTCAATAAATTGCAATAAAGCCGGTGGGTTGGGGAAGTTATTTTGATAAAATGACCAGGCGGCCCCGCGTGGCCCGGCCTGTATTTTGGCAATTTTGGCGCGCCGGCAATATTGTTTAATCGCCATTAACATACATAATTGGTCAAATTCAACCGGTGGTTTGCCGTATCGGTCGGCGCATTCGGCTGTAAATTGGGCCAATTCGGTTTCATTTTGGCATTCACCCAAACGGGCATAAATATTCATGCGCGTGTTGAAATCGGCAATATAGGATTCGGGTAATACCATGGCCACCCCCAGCGAAATATTGGGCGAAAATTCGGCAATAACCGCGGGGGGTGGAATATTTTTGGCTGGTTCAATCGGTTTTTCGGCCGGTTTATTTTCGGTTTTGGGGGGTGATTCTAACTTTTGTTGTTTTTTATATTTTTGTTTGGCCATCTCTATCGCCTCGGCCAATAATTTTTGGTATAATTCCACGCCAATTTCATTAATATGGCCCGATTGTTCCTCGCCCAGCAAATTGCCGGCCCCGCGCAGGTCTAAATCGCTGGAAGCCAATGAAAAACCGGCCCCCAAATGATCCAACGATTTCAAAATTTCCAGCCGTTTTAACGATTTATCGGTAATTTTTAAATTTTGTGGGTAAGAAAAATAACAAAAACCGCGTATTTTACTGCGCCCAACCCGCCCGCGCAATTGGTATAATTGGGCCAAGCCAAAATGTTCGGCATGAAAAATAATAATCGTATTAACCGATGGCATATCAATGCCCGATTCAATAATATTGGTGCTTAATAATGCATCATATTTATTATCGGCAAAATCGGTTATCGCTTCCTCTAAATCGCCGGCGGTCATTTGGCCATGGGCGGTGGTCATGCGCAAATTGGGCATAATATCGCGTATTGCCTGTTCAATGGCCGGCAGACGGCCCACCTTGGGGCTGACAATAAATATTTGTCCCCCGCGGTTTATTTCGCGGGTTATTGCTTCCTTGACAATAATTGGGTCAAATGCCCCGGCCATGGTGCGCACCGCTAACCTATCAATAGGTGGGGTGGCTATCAGGCTTAATTGGCGAATGCCGGTAATGGCCATTTGCAGTGTGCGCGGAATTGGTGTCGCGCTTAGGGTTAAGATATGCACCGCCTGTCCCAATTCCTTAATTTTTTCCTTTTGGGTTACGCCAAAATGTTGTTCTTCGTCAATTATAATTAAGCCCAATTTGTGGGTTTTGAATGTTTTAGACAATACCGCATGGGTGCCAATAATAATATCGCATTGGCCATTGGCCGCCTCCTCCTTTATTATCTTGCTTTCGCGCGCCCCGGTAAAGCGCGATAATAGCCGTATTTTGATGGCGGTATGGCGGAATCGTTCGGTAAAATTGTAAAAATGTTGGCGCGCCAACAGGGTGGTGGGGCAAATCAACACCACCTGATACCCGTTATCGGCCACCACAAAGGCGGCGCGCAGGGCAACTTCGGTCTTGCCAAAGCCAACATCACCACAAATTAGCCTGTCCATCGGCTGGTCGTCCTGTAAATCGGTAATCACATCGGCAATGGCATTGGCTTGGTCCTCGGTTTCCATATAGGGAAAGCGCGCGCAAAATTCGTTATAACCCGGCAGGTCAAGGGTGATTTTGGGGGCGTGGTTCAGGGCGCGCAGGGCCGCCAAAGCCATTAATTTTTCGGCCATGGCCAACAGGTTTTTGCGGGTGCGGGCCACACGTTGTTGCCACGTGCCCAAACCCATAGTGTCCAATTCAACCGGAGTATCGCTATTCCCAAAACGCGAAATCAAATCCATATTTTCCACCGGCAGGAATAATTTTGACTTGGCATATTGAATTATCAGGCAATCCTTGGGCACGCCCGAAACCATAATGGTTTCCAAATTTTCAAAACGGCCAATGCCGTGGTCAATATGCACCACCAAATCGCCGGGGGTTAAATTGTTAATTTCTTTCAAATAATTTTCGGCCTTTTTGCGCCGTTTGGCCCGCCCACCCAGTGATTGCCCAAAAATATCGGCATCGGCAATTACCCGGCATTCATGTGTTATAATACCGCGTTCAAGGCCCATTTGCGCCAAAAAACAACTATTGGCGGCCGGTTTTTTCGGTATATCGCCCCATTGATTTATTATAATGGCATTGATGCCATGTTCCTGACAGGCCAGTGCAATGCGTTGCAGGCCCCCGTTGCTGGGGCTGGTGATGATGGTTGGGGTTTTGTTGGCCTGTATATTTTCCAACACCCCGCCCCATAAATTGGCCAAACCCCCATTGCGTTCCATGGCAAAATCGGGGGCGTAGCGGGCGTTGCAATCCTGCCCATGCACAAAAGCCCCGTCATAATAAATATGGGCAGAACGTGATTCAATTAAAGCCTGCACCTCATCGGTCTCTATATACAGGCTGGCCACCGGCAGGGGGCGAATCGGGTTGCCGGTATGGGCTGAATCCTTACTTCTTTTTAATTGTTCGTCATATTGGCGGGCATGGTCGTGGCGGGCATTATAATAATCACGAATTAATTCCAACCTTTGGCTTATATGGGCCTGCCAATCACCCCACAGGTTTATGTGCGTATTGGGCGGGCAGTAATCCAATAATGTTAACATCGTTTCATAAAATAATGGCTGGTAATGTTCCAAACCCTGCGGGTTAAAACCCATGGTAATTTGTTCTATCAAATAATCCTTTAATGCCAATACGCCAAAGGCATTGCGGTAATTATCCTTAAATTTTTCTATCGCATTATCATTATTTGGCAATTCGCCATATTGGCTTATTACGCATTCGGTAATATCACCCAACCTGCGTTGCGATTCGGGGTTATAAAACGATATGCGTTCAATGATATTGCCCAAAAAATCAATGCGAATCGGGTCATCATAATTGGCCGAAAATATATCTATCAAACCCCCACGGCGCACCACCTCGCCCGATTCACGCGCGGTTTGCACCGGTGTATAACCCAACGACATACATTGTTGCAATAATTCACCAATAATAATATTTTGCCCAATTTTTAGGGTTATTTTATTCAATTGCTGGGTTTGTTTGGGTTGAATACGCTGGGTAAAGGCGTTAATACTGGTGATAATTATATTGGGCTTGGGGCCATTTTGCAGGGCAGAAAGGGCATTATTGCGGTTGGCAATAATATTTTTATCAGGCGAATTGCGGTCAAATGGCAGGCAATCCCATGCCGGAAAAGAGATGATATTTAGCTTTTTATCTATAAATTCAAAAATTTGCTTATATTGGGTGCATTTTGCCTCGGTTGGGAAAATGCATAATTGCGGGCACCCAGTTTTTATTGCATTATTATAAATAAGGCGGGCATCAGCCAATGGGGGTGCGTTGAAATATATAGTATTCATAGCCATTGGTTTAAAATAATTTTTGACAAAGTCAATTTATTTTATATTTTGGCCCCATAAAACGGGTTAAAAAATTGCAATATTTGTAATAAGTAATCCGACACAAGCAGAAATAAAATACCGAATTTTTCACCCTCCTTCTTAATGGTTAATTCATTATATCAGGTGACTTTATTTTTTGCCGTTATAGTCAAAAATTAGCAATTGACAAATAGGGCAAATGGTTGTATTTTTATGGTTATAATTGCCCAGATGGGCAAAAAATAAAACAACAACAAGAGGACAAAATGTCAAATTTATCGTGGTTTTTGCTTGGCCTTTCCATTGTAATGGTTTTATTTACCACATATATAAAAATGGGCGACAAATACGGCAAGCGTGAGGAATAAGTAATTTTATTTTCGTAATTTCAAACTGCAATAAATTGCAGAAAAAATTATGATGAATAAATTAAAATAATCAAATACTTTAATATCCCAATTGCCATTAACTCCGGTTGCCAAACCTATTAAGGAAGCAATACAGATGCCCTCACAAATATTCGCCAAACCGCTTTGTTGATTTTTAGTGAAATTATTGCTCATTAATTCTCCTCTTTGGGCAAATTTAATTCATTTCTTATGCCAATGAATAGTATAAATTAAATTAAGATTCTTTTTATTAGTCAACAAAAATATAAAAATTATCCACAACTTATCCACAATTGAAAAAACTAACCCACGCGTTGCAAAACCGCCAACAAATTTTCGCAAAATGCGTCTATCATGGTGGGTGTGTGGAATGGGGTGGTGGTAACCCGCAGGCGTTCGGTGCCCACCGGCACCGTGGGGTAATTGATGGGTTGCACAAAATACCCAAATTCATTTAATAAAATATCGCTTATTATTTTGCATTTTTTGGCATTGCCAATCATTATCGGCACAATATGGCTTTGCCCGTCAATGAATGCAATGGCGTTTTTGCGCAAAAATTGCCTAATGCGTTCGGCATTGGCCTGAATGGTTGCGCGTTCCGGCCCCATTTTTTGCAATAAATTAATTGCCTCAATGGCACCGGCACAAATATGCGGGGGCAGGGCGGTGGTAAAAATAAAGCCGGCCCCGTTGGAACGAATATAATCAACACATTCGGCCGAACCGGTAATATAACCACCAATTTGCCCAACTGCCTTGCCCAATGTGCCCTGTATAATATCAATGTGCCCCTGCATTGCCAATTGGGCCACCAAACCGGCCCCATTATCGCCATACAGGCCAATCGCATGAACTTCATCGCAAAAGCTTATCGCCCCAAATTCGCGGGCAAGTTGGCTAATACCTATAATATCGCCCATCGCCCCGTCCATGCTGTATAATGATTCAAATATTATAATTTTGGGGTCGTCAATCGGCACCTCTGCCAATTGCGAACGCAAAATGTCCAAATTATTATGGGGAAAAACAAATTTTTTACCGGCATTTTTGGCCATGCCAGCATTAATACCCATAATAATGGAATTATGGTTCAATGAATCCGAGAAAACATGCGCCTGCAACCCATGCACAAGGGTGGCAATGGCGGTCATATTCGCCACATAACCCGATGTAAACACCAAGCCGGCCGGTTTTTGGTGCCATTGGGCCAATATATTTTCTAATTGCACGATTGGGTTATGGTTACCGCTGATATTGCGTGTGCCACCGGCACCGGTGCCCATATTGGCCAAATTGCCCTGCATGGTTTGTATGACATTTTTATTTTGCCCCATGCCCAAATAATCATTGCTACACCAAACCGAAATACGGCGCGCCTCGCCATCGCCATTTGGCCAATAATTGGCAAATGGATATTGGCCGGCAATGCGTTCTATGCGGGTAAAGGTGCGGTAACGCCCATCATTTTTTAAAATATTCAGCTTATTGGCAAAAAAATTATTATAAAAATCCGTCATTGTGAATCTTGGGTAATCAGGTTTTTGCGTGCCTGCCCGGCGACAAAACATTGATGAATGGTTTGGGCATTACCCAAAATTTGCATGGCAAACACCCGGTCGGCATGGGTTTTAGACAATTGCTGGCGCAGGGCCAATTCGGGCGATGATTGGGGGTTTAAAACCACCAAATCGGCAAAATTACCGGCCCGCACCCGCCCAATATGTTGGGCCAGGCCCAAATTTTCGGCATTACCGGCGCTCGCCATATACATGCTATGCCATGGGTGCAATGAAAATTTTTGCAATGCCCCAATTTTATAGGCATTATCAATGGTGGTCAGCATACTGGGCGAGGTGCCCCCGCCAATATCGGTGGCAAGACTGACCTTCATATCGTTAATAACCCGTTCAAACGGGAACAGGCCACTGCCAATGAATAAGTTAGAGGTTGGGCAATGCACCAAGACCGCCCCGCGCTCCTTGATACAGGCCAATTCGTCATCATCGCAATAGATGGCATGGCCCAGCAGGGTTTTTTGGTGAATAAGCCCATGCTTGTCATAAATATCGCTATAATTTTTATAATCCGGGTAAAGTTTCATCGTATATTCCACTTCCTCGGTTTGTTCGCTTAAATGGGTTTGCACATAACAACCCGGGAAGTCACGCACCAATTGACCACAGGCCTGTAATTGTTCGGGCGTGCTGGTAATGGCAAAACGCGGGGTAATGGCATAATGCCCGCGCCCCACACCATGATATTTTTTTATCAATTGGGCCGAATCATCATAACCGCTTTGGGGCGTATCGCGCAAATATTCGGGGGCGTTGCGGTCCATCAAAACCTTGCCCAATATTATTTCATAATTCATTTTTTGGGCGGCATCAAATAACACACTAACCGATTGCGGGAAAACCGCCCCGTAAGCACAGGGTGTAGTTATGCCGTGGTTTATCATAATTTGCAAAAATTCTTGGGCCATCTGGCCGGCAAATTCGCTATTATTATATCGTCCCTCCTCGGGGAAGGTATAATTATTCAACCAATCAAGCAGGCGTGTGCCATAACATGCCAACATGCGTATTTGCGGGAAGTGCAGGTGGCAATCAATGAACCCGGCCATAATATAATAATTGGGGTAGGCATAATGGGTATAATTGGTGTCCAACTTGCCGGCAGTTATTAATAAATCACTGCGGTGGCCCACGGCAATTATACGGCCATCATCACCACATAAAACCGCCCCGTCCTCCCATATTTTAACCGCATTTTCCCCGTAAAAAAATGGATTTTGCGGGAAATCAATGACAATGCCTGAAATCAGGCTGGTCATTCCTTGGCACCCTGTTTTATCCATGCCCCAATTTTTTGCCGTTCCTCGGCCGTCATGCCGGTTTCATTGCCCAATGGCATATTTTCAGACTGCACTACTTGGGTAAAAATTAAGGGGGCGGCCTTGCGTATGTCATCAATAGTTTCGTAAACCATATTTTGTGGGGGCTGGGTGAAGCCTTCATGGGTGGGGTTGTGCGAATGACAGGCAATACAATGTTTATTGATTATTTCCTTAACTTCACCTGCGCTGGTTTGAATTGTTGCCCATTGGCTATCGCTGGGGTGATATTGCACCACCGCAACCAAGGCCACACCGGCCAACAGAGCCGAAATTAACCACGGCTTAACCGGTTTTTCTTGGTCATGCAGGTTAATAGCATGGCGCAATAAAGCCCCAAATAACAATAAATTGGCCAAAACCAACAATTTATATTCGTGTGCAAACAAAACCGGATAATGGTTAGAAACCATCATTAATAACACCGGCAGGCCCAAATAATTATTATGGAGTGACCTTTGTTTGGCCTCTAACCCATAATGGGCCGGTGGTTCACCGCCGGCAATTAATATATCCACCACCTTGCGTTGGTTGGGTATAATAACAAAAAACACATTGGCGGTCATTATGGTGGCAATAAATGCCCCCACATGCAACATGGCGGCGCGGTCGGTAAAAACCCGTCCGTAAAAATAATAAATACCCATCACCATGGCAAAAACCACCACCGCCAAAATGGGGGTATTTTTGCCAATTGGCGATTTACAAACCAAATGATACACCGCAAAACCCAAGGCAAGCGAACCCATTGATAATAAAACCCCCATCATTGGGGCAATATCCCATTTTGATTTGTCAATTAACAAAATATCAGCCCGGGTGTAATATAATGCACACATTAATAAAAAACCGGTTACCCATGTCATATAAGAATCAATAAAAAACCAATGCAATTTGGCCGGCATACTGGCCGGAGCGGTTTTGTATTTTTCAACAAAATAAAAACCCCCACCATGCACCAACCACGATTCGCCCAATACCGATGGGGCCGATTCGGCCCGGCGTTTTAAGGAAAAATCTAACCATACAAAGAAAAATGAGGTGCCTATCCAGAATACTGCAAAATATATATGCACCCAGCGAATCAAAAAATTGACAATATCAAGCAAGTTTTCCATGGCATTACCCCCGATTAAAAGGGAATATCATCATCAAAATGGTCACCGGCCGGGGCATTAAATGGTTGTTCGCGTTTATTATTGTTATTATTATTGCGGTTGCCCGAATAACCAGAATTGCCCCCGGAATGCCCACCACTATATGAATCCTCGCCCCTGTCATCGCCACCGCGGTTGGAATCCAGAATGGTGAAATTGCCGTTAAAGCCCGAAACCACCACCTCGGTGGTGTATTTTTCCACATTATTATTATCCATCCATTTGCGGGTGCGCAATTGGCCCTCTATCAATACTTTGCGCCCTTTGGTTAAGTAACGTTCAGCAATTTCGGCCGGTTTGCCGAATATAACCACGCGGTGCCATTCGGTCTTTTCCTGTGTGGTGCCATCGCGGTCGCGCCATTTTTCTGATGTTGCTAGGGTCAAATTGGCCAGTTTTTCACCATTTTGCATGGTTTTAATTTCGGGGTCCTTGCCCAAATTGCCAATTAACATTACTTTATTTAAACTTCCGGTCATGGTTCTCTCTCCCTGTTGGTTATTTTTGTCTAAATATTATCCGCCCCTTGGTTAAATCGTAAGGGGTCATTTCCACATTCACCCTATCGCCAACCATTACCCTAATGCGGTATTTACGCATTTTGCCTGCGGTATGCCCAATTAATTCATGCCCGTTATCCAATTTTACCCGAAACATGGCATTGGGTAATTTTTCGGTAATTACCCCTGAAAATTCTACTAATTCGTCCTTTGACATTATGTTTTAAAGCCCTTTTTTTATATAAATATTACTAGTTAATATACACAATATCACCTATTTGTAAAGAAAATTGTTTGTTTTACCCAATAATAAACTGCAATTACCCATTGTTTTTTTGGTATTTTGGTAAATTACGATGGTTTTTGGCTGTCCGGGCGCATAATTATGCGGTAAAACGAAAAAACCGACAGGGCCAAATGGGTAATGGCTATAATATAAATATAGGCATCATTGCCATAATGGTCCATACCATAACCCACCAATATCGGGCCGGCCATACCCCCAACCGCCCAAGTAAAGGTCATGGATATAGATACAAGATTATAATTGCCCTTGTCTATGCGGTCGTTAATAAATGCCGACATTAAATAATATAAACATAACGAAAACCCGCCAAACAGGGCAATGCCAATATATATAAAAATAATATTATCCAATAACATTAACAAAACCCCGGCCATGGCAATTAACGATGAAAACATAATAACCCAACGGCGCGAAAATTTGTCGGACAAATACCCCAACGGATATTGCATTAAACCACCGGTCATGGTGGCCACAATTATAAAATTGGCGACTGCCAATTCGCCCAAACCCTTGTTAATAACAAATATGGGGGCCAATGAACGAAAACCAGCATTGGTGATACCAATGGCCAAACAACCCACCAACACAAAGGGCGAAATTTTCCATAAATAAATTGGGTCAAAGGTGCGGGTTTTGGGTTTCATAGGTTGTTTGATACGCACCAAGGAAACCGGAATAATGCTTAGGGTAAATAAAATGGCACAAATAATAATCGGGTCGCGTGAACCCATGCCATATAAAGGCAGAACATATAACGATAACATAATAAAAATTTGTTCAATAAAGCGGTAAATACCCAACGAACGGGCGCGAATCCCGTCGTGCACCGATTCATTTATCCAGCTTTCCACTATGGTGGAAAAGAAAATATAGCTAACCCCCATCATCACCCGAAAAATATACCAAACCTCAATTTGGTTAAACAAAAACATCATTAATGCCCCCAACGCATGAAGGGCCCCAGCCACGGCAAAACACCTGATTTGCCCAACCGCCCGCAAAAAATATGGCACCAAAAAACTGCCAATAAAAAAACCAATGTAAAATGACGTGCTGATTAAGCCAATTGCCCCCTGGTCATACCCATTATGCAGGGCCAATAACGATAAAGATGTATTGACCAACGACACACCACCCAGCATGATAGATGCCGATAAAATAACAAAGTAAAGATTAACCGGCATTAGGGAAAGGCCGGGGGTTTGGGATAGCGCGAGGATACATCAAAATTGGTTAAATCCAAGTGCGAACGCGAAAATTCATTGGCATAATCGCGCTTGGGTTGGTAATCCCAGCTGTTATATTTGCCCTGACGCAGTGATTGATGCAGGATGCGCCTTTTATCTTGGTTTTGTATTACCAATTGGCGCATTTGTTCGTGGTCCCAATGTTGTTGGGCAATGGCGGTATATTTGGCCACCAAATCGGGCATTTTTTGGGCAATATTGTCCAGTTCCCACGGGTCATTGGCCATATTATATAATAGGTCGCGATTGGGCGGGGCATAAATAAATTTATAATTATCCTCGCGAATCATTAACATGGGGGCAATCGCCCCCTCGGCCGTATATTCGGTGATGGAAATGGGGTGTTTTTGCCCGCCAATTAAGGGGAGCAGGCTGGTGCCATCAACCGGTTCGGCCAATGGGCCCTTATAATCGCTTAAATCGTTTAATGTTGGTAAAATATCAATCAATGAAACCGGTGTATCCACTATTTTATGGCCAAAACGGCCGGGGGCATGAATGATTAATGGCACCTTGCTGGCGTAATCGTGGAATGTCATTTTATACCATAAACCATATTCGCCCAACATATCGCCATGGTCGGATGTAAAAATAATGATGGTATTATCCAATTGGTCATTCTCACGCAATACATCAATAAACCCGCCCACCATTTCATCAACCATGGTTACATTGGCATAATATGCCCGGCGGGCCCGTATTATATCCTCATTGCTAATGTTCACTTTATCCAAATCAATCGCCCGTGCCAAACGTTGATGGTGCTCGTTGCTATCATCACGTGGGCAATGGGGCAGGGGAATTTTTACCCCGTCATACATGTTCCAATATTTTTGGCGCGCCGCATATGGATCATGCGGGTGAATAAAACTGGCGACCATGGCAAAGGGGCGGGTATCATCGCTGTTGCGTGCATGGTGGTATAGGGCGCGTTTGGCGGTAAAATATACCTCGTCATCATATTCCAATTGGTTGGTGATGGAGGCAATACCAGCCTGTTTCACCGAGGACATATTATGATACCATAAATCAATCCGTTCCTCGGGCGCGTGCCAATTGGGCACCCAACCAAAATCGGCCGGGTATACATCGGTGGTCAGCCGTTCTTCAAACCCGTGCAGTTGGTCCGCCCCAACAAAATGCATTTTGCCACTTAAAATGGTTTTATAGCCATTCAGGCGTAAATAATGGGCAAAGGTTGGTTTTAAAGTTTCCAACACCGCGGCATTGTCAAAACCATGGTTGTTTTTTATATATTGCCCGCTCATAAACCCATAACGCGAAGGGGTGCACAGGGGCGATGGGCAATAGGCATTGCGAAAAACGGCCGATTGCGTGGCCAATTTTTGCAAATTGGGGGTAATGGCCGGACTTTGGTTATGCAAAAATGGCAGGGCGTGGGCGGCCATCTGGTCGGCCATAATAATCAAAATATTGGGTTTTTTCATTTTATTATATCTCCGTTCAAATCCATTATCATTTGTTCAATTTTTTGCATGGCCATTTGTAATTGCTGACTATCCAACCCCGAAACCACCAAGGTTACTTTGTAACCCTTAACCCCATTTTGGGCCGGAAATTGCGGGTAAGAACCAATATTGACCATGGGAAATTCATATTGAATCTCGGTTAAGCGGGCCGCCATTGTCCCCTCGCCCAAATTGGTGGTAATGCTTAATGATTCCTTGACCGCCCCACCCTTTATCATTGGCAGGGCGTTTTCCAACATGGCCTGCATAATTTTGGGCACACCGGCCATGACAATAATATTTTCAATGGCAAATGCCGGTGCGGTGGAAATGGGGTTGGCAATTAATATGGCCCCGCGTGGCATGGTGGCCATGCGCCGGCGCGCTGAATTATATGGCAATTGCAATTTTTCATAATATGCAACCATTAACGCATCGGCCTCGGGGTGGACTTCCCACGGCACACCCACGGCCCGGGCAATGGCCGAGGCAGTTATATCGTCATGGGTTGGGCCAATACCACCGGTGGTTAACAACCATGCATTTTGGTTGCGTAATTCATTGACGGCATTAATAATTTTATCTTCATTATCCGGCACTATGCGCACCTCGGACAGGGTGCAACCATGCCGGTTTAAGCGGTTGGCAATATAGGATGTATTGGCATCAACGGTGCGCCCCGACAGAATCTCATCGCCAATAATACATAATGCCACGGGGGTTTGGGTTAACATAAATAAACTTTAATATGGCACCGCAATTTATGCAATATATTTTTTTATTTTTTGTAGGGGTTATATTGGGTATTATTAAATACTTATTTTTAACAACGCATCGCCATTTTTCTTTAACCATTGGCGGTGGGTGGTGTAAAGCGGGTCAATTTTGCCAACCACCGCCCAAAATTTATCGGAATGATTGGCCTGTAATAAATGGGCGCATTCGTGGGCTATCACATAATCGCATATTTCGGGTGGGGCAAATAACAGGCGCGGGCTTAACGAAATACGCCCGCCATCGTTACGGCAACTGCCCCAACGCGAATGTGTATCGCGCACCACCAATGGCGGGCATGGCATACCCAAAATGGCACAATATTTTTGTATGGTTTGGCGAAATATTTGGTCGGCATGGTCATAAATTAACCGGCGCAACCGCCCCCGAAATAACGATTGCGCCCCAAAAATAACAATATGTTGGCCATCTATCTTATTGACTCCGCGTCCCTCGGTTTGGGTAATTTGATATTCCACCCCGTATAATATAATGCTTTGCCCGGGTTGTATTTGGCTTTGCATTTGTGGTTGTATGTGGCTAATTTGTTGGCGAATTTGCAATTTTTGTTGTATATTGACCATCCATGCGGTTTGTTGGGTGGCAAATTCGCGGGCACGGCTTAACGCACAACCATGCGGCACCGAACATATAAAGCCATTTTTATACCTTAATATCAAACGGCTGGCCCGCGATGATGGTTGAAACGAAACCATTATCCCATTTATATCAATCTCTTGCGGTTTAATTATGCGCGAAAATATCATCGGTCAAACCCATTAAATCCAAAATAACCCGGGTTCGTATAAAATCATTGGTTTGTTTTATCAATTCCAATTTTTGTTCGCGTTCGCCCATATATAATAATTTTTCCATACATTTATGCAAATATAATACATCATTGGCGGCATATTGTTGTTGGGCCTCGCTTAGCGATTCGCCCCCCCAATAAGATGATTGTTGTTCCTTGTTTAATTCCACCCCAACCAATTCATGCACCAAATCCTTTAACCCATGTTTGGGGCTGTATGTGCGCACAATGCGCGATGCGGTGCGGGTGCAAAAAATATTATCGCATAAAATATTCAATTCATTTAACAAAATGGCCAAATCAAAACGGGCATAATGGAATATTTTTAATATTTTGTCATTTTCTAAAATTTTTATCAAATTGGGGCAATTATATTCCATATTGGTTAAATGCACCAAATGGGCATGGCCATCGCCACTGCTACATTGCACCACGCATAAACGGTTAAGGTGCAGATGCAGGCCCAGTGTTTCGGTGTCTATGGCAATGCTATCGGCCAAAAACAGCGGGCTGTTATCGGGCAGGTCATTTTGGTGGTAAAATATTGTCATGTTTTTATAATATCCTGTTCGCCCCAATTTTCAAGTGGATTATTGCCAATATTGTAATAATTCGTGCAAATTATCAACATTTTTGCTGGCCTTGATGTTTTTATCGCCAATAATAATTGCCTTGACCCCAATATTTTGGGCAAATTCGGCATCAACAGCCATATCACCAATATATATTGGTTTTAACCCACCCATATAGGCGCGGTTAATTTCTTGAAAATGGGTAAAGGCCCCGGCCTGTGGTTTGTCAAATGCGCAATCGCGCGACCCTTGAAAACGTGGTATATCTATTGGGTTTTTGCGGTCAAGCCAACCAAATGTTTCGGCCTCCTTGCGTAATAAATCACCGCGTTTATTGCTGATAACCCCCCATTTGATGGATTTTTTATACAAATAATCAATTAATTCATTAGCCCCGGGCAATTTTTCAACCCCACCGGCATGGTGCTGGTTATAATATTCGTAAAAAAAATCGGTGGCTTCTTGCACCCTATCACCAAACAAATAGGGGAAATATGTCCGCAATGCCCCCTGACCAGTGTGTTTGGTGGTGGCAATATCGTTCCATTTGCGGGGCATTTGCAACGAATCAAAAACATACATCATGGCATTGTGAATAACCCCCCACGAATCGGCCAATGTATTGTCCCAATCAAATAATATAAAATCTTTTTTGGGGTTTATTTTGGGCATTCCATGGCCGTTATTTCTTTTTTCGCCCGTTCAATCAGGGGTTTTTCGGCTTCTTGCTCGTGGTTATCGGTCAAAATATGCAATACTTCACAGGCATCTTTTACTTCCTTGGCCGCCTTTAAGGTTAGGCCCAATTCTAATAAGGATTGGTAACGGCGGGCATATTTTGGGTAATTTTGGTATATATCCATATATTGTTCACCGGCCTCGCCATATTTTTTTTGCGTGTTATAGGCGCGGGCCAACCAATATTTGGCATTGGGCAATTCGGGGGCTTCGGCATAATTATCTATAAATTTTTTAAATTCAGCAATTGATTCCTCAACCTTTTTGTCAATTAACAAATTATATGCGCTGTCAAAGGCTTCCTTGGAAGGCTTTAAATTTTTTGGGTTAATCGGCGATTTAATTTCGCCCAAATTGCTGGCGGTGTTGGTGGATTTTAATTTGTTATTGATATTACTTAACGCACCATTGGCCAGTGGTTGGGCACTGCTCATTTTGCTTTCTTTGGCAATTAATAATTCGTTATATTTTTCATTTAAAATGGCAAAATTTTCATCCAAATTTTGCAATTTGCTATCCATAGTGTTTAATTGATTGGTTAATTTTTCCTCTAAACCCTTTGTTTTTGCATCCAATTTGACATCCAACGCCTGTAACTTATTGTCATAAACCACATTAAACCCATTTAATTTGCGTTCCAATAATTGCAATTTATTGTCAAATTCTTCAAACCGGCCGTTTAATTGCCGTATCATGGCATCAAATGCCTGCACCTTGGTTTGCAAATTACTTAAGGTTGTTTCAACTGCCACGCCATCGGGGCTGGTGGTGGGGGGTTGTTGTTGCGGGGTAAATTGCCCGCCCAAAACCCGTTTTTGTAATTCGTTTAAATCAAGGCGCATCCTGCGCATTTCTTGGGTTATATCGGGTTGGGTTTGGGCGTATCCACCCCCCGCCCAAAATATAATAGCGCATAAAAATAAAGCTGTATATTTCATATTTTTAAATCTTCATCTCAACCGATTGGGGCATTTTAGGTAATCCACCCGGGCCGGTGCCCAATTGCCCGGCACCCAACTTCTCGGCCATTGCCGCCTGTTGTTCCTGCGATGTCACCTTGGCTGATTCCATTAAACCTGCCCCAATTTGGCGGTTTATATTAATTAAAGCGGTTAATTTTTCAGCGGTGGGGCGCGAAATAATATCCACCGACCTTTTATCAACAAAGCCCGCCAAATTTAATAAATTGGAACGAATGGCCGGTGGCACCGTGCATTCGGGCGAGCTTAATTCGCTTTGAAATATTGTCCATATACGCCAATTAAGGCGGACAATTTCCACCACCTTCTCGCGTTCAAAGGGTTCCAATTTGGCGGCCTCGTCCAAACGGCGGGCCAATTCCACCAATGCCCAGCCCTCACTATGGGCGGCGTTAGAGGCATTTAATGTTGCCCGTTGTTGTTTAATATACGGATTTGTCATAATATACATATATATATTAATTAAATTACAAATGCAAGCAATTTTTATTATGAATAATAATTTTTTTTATTTGCAAATATTGTTAATATTATATTGAGTGGATTTTATTATTTATTTTAGTAATTTATATATCTGATTAATTTATAACTTATTTCTTTAATTTTTAAATATATATTACTTGACACTATATTCCGAATCTGAATTCAATACATTATAATAAATATTCATTTTTTATATAATTCAATTATATAAAAAAATACTTTAAATACTTGATAAGGCAAGAGGTTGATAAAATGAGTAAAATTAAAATGGCAATTTGTTATGATTTTGATGGAACATTAGCTCCGGGAAATATGCACGAACATGGATACTTACCTGAATTTGGAATTGCCAAGGATGTCTTTTGGCATGATGTGAAGGAATTTGCTAAAGATAATGATATAGATGAAATTTGTGCATATATGTATAAAACCCTTGAAGTTGTTTCTGGTGACTCTCAAAAGAAAAAAACATTAAGAAAAGAGGATTTTGAAAACTTCGGAAAGAAAATTAAATTATTCGAAGGGGTTGAAGGTTTTTTTAACAGAATAAATGAATATGCTAAAAACAAACAGGTCGCAGTAGAACATTATATAATTTCGTCAGGTATTAAAGAAATTATAAGTGGCACTTCAATTAGTAACGAATTTAAACATATTTTTGCATGTAAGTATATTTATGATAGTTATGGAAAGCCCATTGGTATTGGCGTTGCTTTAAATTATACAAATAAAACCCAGTGCTTATTTAGAATAAATAAAGGAATTTTAAATACATGGGATAATGAAAATGTAAATAAATATATGGAACAAAATGAAAGGCCTATTCCATTTGAAAGAATGGTTTATATTGGTGATGGTGATACTGATATACCCTGTATGAAAATGGTTAATCATTACAATGGATATTCAATTGTAGCTTATACTCCCAAGAAGAAAGGTGCTAAAGATAAAGCACATAAATTGATTAAAGATAATAGAGCACAATATTGTGTAAAGGCAGATTACTCTGAGAATTCAGATATTGATAAGTTAATTAAACTCATTATAGATAAAGTTAGTTGTGAACATAGTCTTAATCAATATTCTAAAGTTTAACCTTAATTAATATTAATGATTATATAAATTTAAATTCATTTGCCAAATGAATTTGGGCGGTGTAATAGATTTTATGCAAACACACCAAACAAAAGCAGACAAAATATGAAGCAAATAATACCATTTCAGGCGATGATGCGTGCCAAAATATTGGAATTGATTGAATCGCCCAGTTGGGGTTTGGTGAATATGATGAATGCCATGTTGTTCATTATTACCCTGCGTTTGGCCGGTGATTATATTGATACCGAAACCATGCAGGTATTTTCGCTAACCGTGGGGGTCAATTTATGGGTTGTTTTGCACCTGCAACGCGGTTATGAACATTCGGCATGGACATTATTTTATTACAAAACCGAACATGTGCTTGACGATTATTATACTGCCCCATACCACCCAATGGTTTGGGTATTGGCCATTTATGCCGATGCCGCCTTGGTTGGGGTGATTACCGGCCTGCCGGTGATTGTATTTTTGGCCTTTTTGGGGCTTCATATTCCGTCCATTGGGGTTTTAATATTTTGTATGGCGGTTATAATATTGGCGGTGGGGTGTTTCATGGGTTTGGCGGTTTTTGCCATGTTATGGGCACAAAAATGGGACCATTTATCGCGTATTGATATGGTATTTTTAACCCCGTTATTTTTGTTGTCGGGCACATTTTTTAAACGCGAATCGCTGTTGCCAGAATGGCAATTTTTGTTGGATTATAACCCATTATACAACCTGTTAAAAACCATTAAAGGCGCATATTTTTTGGGGCAGGTGGATATGACAATATTTGCATGGTTGGTGCCGTTAACTTTAATATCATTATGGGTTGGTTATCGTCTAATCGCCAGCGGTTGGCGCATAAAACAATGATAATTCATTTACCCGCCCGCAAATTCATCGCCATTACCGGGGTTGATACATTAGAATTTTTGCAAAATATAATCACCAATGATGTCTATGGTGGCGATATTACCGCCAGTTATTTATTAACCCCGCAGGGCAAATATATTGCCGATTTTATGGTGGTCAAATGGCAAAATGGGGTCATTATTGACCTATATGCCGGGCATTTGCCGGCGGTGGCCCAATGTTTCAAAACCATGAAATTAAAGGCACGGGTTGAATTTGCCATGAATAATAATTTGCAGGTTTATAGCGATTTAACCGGCAATGAAACCGGCAATGAAACCGGCATGGCTGACCCGCGCCACCCCAATATGGGGGTGCGTATTTATAGCGAAACGCCATTGAATGCCGCCACGGATACCCACGTTTATATTACCAGACGCATAGAAAATTTGGTGGCCGAGGGGCCCGATGATTACACAGCCGATTCCTTGGTAATGAATTACCCAATCAATAATATGGTCTCCTTTGCCAAGGGGTGCTTTGTCGGGCAAGAGGTAACCGCCCGCATGAAATACCGCCATTTGGCAAAGTATGGCTTGACAAAAATTGAAAAACCCCATAATTATATGGGGCCGTGGCAAAGCGGGCAGAATATGATTGATGGTGCGGGGAATATGCTGGGCCGTTTATGTTCAACCACCCCGCAAATGGCTTTATTATATCAACGATTGGTGCAACATGACGATTAATTTTTTTGAAAACTATCAATTAAACCCCAAAAAATTGGGGGCTATGCTGGGCGAATATGTGGGCGGGGCCGATGATGGCGAAATTTTTTTGGAACAATCCAAATCAGAATCATTGGTCTTTGATGACGGGCGCATCAAGGATGCCAGCTATGGCCATTATCAAGGGTTTGGCCTGCGGGCGGTGGCCGGTGAATTGGTCGGTTATGCCCATAGTTCGGAAATTTCGGAACAGGCGATTCAACGGGCCGGTGCATCGGTGGCCTTAACCGCACGCGGGTATCAGGGGAATTGGGGCCAGGCCCCCCGCCCCACCAACCGCAGATATTACAAGGATTTTGACCCGGTGGAAATTATTCCGTTCAAGGAAAAATTGGCCCTGTTACAGGCCATGGATAGTTACGCCCGCGCCAACGAAAGCAAATTGAAACAATTTACCGCCAATATTATTGCGGTTGTGCAGAATATTTTGATTATCCGCCCCGATGGCAGTGAATATACCGACACCCGCCCCTTATACCGCATTAATTGTTCGGCCGTGTTAAGCGATGGAACGCGCCGCGAATCAGGCTCATTCGGTTATGGGGCCCGGGCCGAATTTGAAAATGCACTGGGCGAACAACAATGGCAGGGGGCGGTTAATGCCGCCCTGCAACAGGCGCGCACCAATTTGGATTCACGCCCGGCACCGGCCGGTGAAATGGTGGTGGTATTGGGCCCGGGTTGGCCGGGCATTCTGTTGCACGAGGCAGTGGGCCATGGATTAGAGGGCGATTTCAACCGCAAGGAAACTTCGGTATTCAGCGGGCGGATTGGCGAACGCGTGGCATCCAAGGGGGTAACGGTGATTGATGACGGCACGATGGACGGACGGCGTGGTTCGTTAAGCATTGATGACGAGGGCACCGCCACCAACCGCACTGTGTTAATAGAGGACGGCATTTTGCGCGGATTTATGTATGACCGGCAAAATGCCCGCTTAATGGGGGTGGAAAGCACCGGCAATTGCCGGCGCGAGAATTATGCCGCCTGCCCCATGCCCCGCATGACCAATACCTATATGTTGGCCGGCCAACATGAACCGGAGGAAATTATCAGCTCGGTCAAGGACGGCATTTATGCCGTGCAATTTGGCGGTGGGCAGGTGGATATTACCAATGGCAAATTTGTTTTTTCCTGCACCGAGGCATATAAAATAAAAAATGGCAAGGTCATGGAACCCATCAAGGGCGCAACCTTAATTGGCAGTGGGCCCGAGGCCTTGCAATATGTAAGCATGATAGGCAATGATTTGGCGATGGACAAAGGCGTGGGAACATGCGGAAAACACGGACAGGGCGTGCCGGTCGGGGTGGGGCAACCAACCATAAAGTTGGACAAAATGTTGGTCGGGGGCACCGAATAAGGATATATGAATATGAATGATACCATAAACGAAGATTATCAAAATACCCTAAAAAATTACCTGAAAAAATTGGCCGAGGGGGTTGATTTATCGGTCAGCGAGGCCAAAAATGCCTTTGAAATTGTCATGAGTGGCGAGGGTAACCCGGCACAAATTGCCTCCTTATTGACCGCCCTGCATATCAAGGGCGAGGTCATAGACGAAATAGCCGGTGCCGCCACCATTATGCGCCAAAAATTAATTCCGATTACCCCGCCCAAGGGGGCGATGGATATTGTCGGCACCGGTGGTGATATGTTGGGCACGTTGAATGTATCCACTGCCGTGGCCTTTGTGGTGGCTGGTTGCGGGGTGCCGGTGGCCAAACATGGCAACCGCGCGGTTACCTCCTTGGCCGGCACGGCCGATGTGCAGGGGGCATTGGGTATTAATGTCAGTGCCCCGGTGGCATTGGTGCAAAGGGCCCTTGACGAATGCGGAATTTGTTTTATGTTTGCCCCGATGCACCATACCGCCATGAAAAATGTGGTGCCGATTCGTGCCCTGTTGGGGCATAAAACCATTTTTAATATTTTGGGGCCCCTTACCAACCCGGCATTGGTGCAATTTGCCCTGATTGGGGCATATAGCAAACGATGGCTCCGCCCAATGGCCGAGGCCGCTATGCAAATGGGCATGAAACGCGCATGGTATTGCCATGGCCAGGACGGCATTGACGAAATTTCTATATCCGGCATTACCCATATTGTGGAAATTGATAATGGGGTTATTTTGGAACGCGAAATTCACCCCAACAGCGCACAAATACCCACCCACCCATTAAGCGCAATCAAGGGTGGTTCGGCCCAATATAATGCCGACCAAATTCGCGCCCTGTTAAACGGGCAGTTGGGGGCATTCCGTGATGTGGTGGTTTTGAATGCCGCCGCCGCCCTGATGATTCATGGCACCGCCCGTGATTGGCAGGAGGGCGTGGAACGGGCCAAGGAATCAATAGATGGCAAACATGCATTAAACACCTTGGCAAAATTAATAAATATAGTGAAGGGTTAACCATGTCGGTATTGGATAAAATAATTGCCCATAAACATAATGAATTGGCCTTTATTAAGGAGCAATATGGCGATAATTTGCCGGCCATGGCCATGGATTGCGAAAAACCGCGCCCATTTTATCAGGCCCTGTGCCAGGCATATAACCAACAAACCATGCCAATCATTGCCGAAATTAAAAAGGCATCGCCGTCCAAGGGGGTGATTCGTGCCGATTTTGACGCAGTGGCGATTGGCGAAATTTACGCCCAGCACGGGGCCAGCGCATTAAGCATTTTAACCGAGGATAAATGGTTTTTGGGCGATAATGCCTATTTAAAGGCGGTTAAAGAAAAAGTATTTATACCGGTTTTGCGCAAGGATTTTTTGATAGACCCGGCCCAGATATATTATTCGCGCCTGCTCGGGGCCGATTGCATATTATTAATTTTGGCCATTTTAAGCGATTCACAGGCCAAACAGATGGAGGAAATAGCCCTGAAATTGGGTATGGGTGTCTTGATTGAAACCCATAATTTGGACGAGGTCAAACGGGCCAATGCCATGTCATCGCCCATGATAGGGGTTAATAACCGCAATTTGGCAACATTGGAAATTTCATTGCATAATGGGTTTAATTTATTATCGCAAATTCGCCCCAACGCCCTGCCAATTGCCGAAAGTGGCCTGAACACCCCGCAAGATTGCCAAGCGATGTGGCAGGCCGGGGCCCGCGGGTTTTTAATTGGTGAATCATTAATGAAACAACCTAATTTGGCGGGTGCCACCCAATTTTTAATTTCCGAAACCAACCAATTATTATATTATGAACAATCTGTCGCATTTTGATGCCAAGGGCGCGGTGCAAATGGTTGATGTGGGCGACAAAACCCCAACCAAACGCACCGCCATTGCCCGGGCAATAATAACCATGCAACCGCAAACTTTAATTGCCATTCGCGATGGCCAAATTAAAAAGGGCGATGTCATACAGGTTGCGCGCATTGCCGGCATTATGGCCGCCAAAAAAACCCCGGACTTAATACCATTATGCCACCCATTGCAATTAACCAAAATCAATATAGATGGCGAATTTTTAAACGCCACCCAATTGCAATTAACCGCTGAATGCCAATTGGTGGGCTTAACCGGTGTGGAAATGGAGGCCCTGACCGCAGTTTCGGTGGCGGCCCTGACGGTGTATGATATGGTCAAGGCAATCGACAAAGCGATTGTGATAAGCGAGATAAAATTATTAGAAAAACGTGGCGGTAAATCGGGCGATTTTTTTAATGAATAGGATGTATGATATGACATAAAAAACTAAAATAAACTTTCCTATTATGAGCAGTATAAATTTATATATTGACACATTAACGACCATTGTTAAAATACATATATGAAGGAGAATATAATGGCCTTTGAGACTTTAACCGAGCAAATTATTTGGAAGCATTTTGAAAAAAACTCCGAAGAGATTCTTATTGAATCAAAGCAAACAAAGAATAGTATTATTAACAACTTATTACTTAGTGCATCAAAAAGTGGTGATGGCAAAGGTTATCCGGATTTTCTAATTCAATTCAATAACAACCCTAATTTGCTAATAGTTATAGAATGTAAAGGTGACATACATAAACATTCCAGCAAGGATAAAAATAAACCAAAGGATTTTGCAGTAGATGGGGTATTGCATTATTCTAAATTTTTATCCAAGAAATTTGATGTGATTGCGATAGCAATTAGTGGTAATGACATAAATAAATTTGTTGTCAGTAATTTTTTACAATTAAAGAACAATGATATAGCAGTTGATTTTTTAAACGATAGATTATATACAATTGATGAATATTACCATGGGATTCAAAATTCTAAATACAAATTTAATCAAGATTTTCATAAATTATATAAATATTCTAAGGGATTAAGCGAGAAACTGCATTCCCTAAATTTTCCGGAAGAGCGCCGTTGTTTATTAATTAGTGGTGTTTTAATTGCGTGTAGTAATCTTGCTTTCAAAAATTCATATATGCACGAGAAAAATTCTGAATCTTGCGCCAGATATTTAATAGATAAAATAAAAGAAGAATTGGTTAATTCTGGAATACAAGGTCAAAAATTAGATATAATGATGTCTGAATTTCAACAATTAAAAACTGCCGAGTTTATTTTCAATCAAGAGAACCCCAGAATTTTGGTTGAATTAATAGATGAAATAGACGAAAATATAAACAAGTTTCAAAAAAATCATGATTATTTTGACCATTTGGGACAGCTATATATTGAATTCCTACGCTTTTCAAATTCAGATAAATCATTAGGAATTGTTCTTACGCCGCCACACATAACCGAATTTTTTGTTGATGTGGCAGGAATTAATGGCGATTCCATCGTATATGATAATTGCACAGGAACAGCCGGGTTTTTAATTGCGGCAATGAAAAAAATGGTTCAAGCAGTAGGACAGGAAGAAATTGAAAAAATACATTCCATTAAAACAAATCAATTATTTGGAATTGAATTTGCTTCTAAAATATACCCTTTGGCCATTTCCAATATGATTATACATAATGATGGTAAAACGAATATATTATTTGGTGATTGTTTTGATAAAGACAAAATTGAATTTATTAAACAAAAGAAACCTAATATTGGCTTGTTAAACCCCCCTTATAAAAGTAAAAAGCAATCAATAGAAGAATTAGATTTTGTATTAAATAATTTAGAATGCCTGACGGTGGGTGGCACGTGCATTACAATTGTTCCAATGTCATGCGCAATAGAAGTCAAGAAAAAGATATTGTTTCTTAAAAATAAAATATTAAAATTGCATACATTGGAAGCAGTTTTCACTATGCCGGTTGAATTATTTTTTAATTCAAAAGTAAGCGTGCCAACTTGCGTCATGGTTTTCACCGCCCATAAGCCTCATCCAAGCAATAAACAAACTTTTTTTGGTTATTTTAAAGATGATGGATTTATTAAACGAAAAGATTTGGGTAGACATGATGGTTTAAATAAATTTGAAAAAATTAAAAATTTATGGTTAAATGCATTTGTGAACAGAAAAGAGATTAAAGGTATTTCAGTTAATCAATCCATAACAGCAGATAGTGAATGGTGTGCTGAATCATATATGGAAACGGATTATTCAGTTTTAAACCGCGATGAATTCGCAACAATAGTTCTAGATTATGCCACTTTTTTATTAAAAAATCGGTATTTAAATGATCAATCATTTAATGGTAATTTTAATAATTCACTTCTACCCATAAATTCCATAGAGGAAATTAATGTCAATAATTGGCAAAAATTTTCATTAAATGACATTTTCCCACAAATCGTTAAGTCTAAATGCTCAAATGTTAATGGAACATTAATTGATGGCGAAGAAATAAATTACATTGGTGCAAAAAAAACCGAAAATGGTGTAATGAACCGTGTATTATATGATGAAAAATATGTATCCAAGGGAAATTGCATTGTTTTAATAGGTCAGGGTCAAGGATCCGCAGGATACAGCCTATACCAACCCGTTGATTTTATAGGTTCTTCATCTTTATTTTGCTGTTATAATCGGAACATTAATCAATTCAATGCTTTATTTTTAGTTCGTGTTCTTGATTGTGAAAGATTTCGTTATTCATTTGGCCGAGGCATTTCAAAAAAGATAATTGACAAAACAAGTATTTATTTGCCGGCAAAGGACAATCAACCTGATTGGGATTATATGGAACAATACATAAAAACACTTCCCTATAGTGCCCTATTGGTGAATTAAAGATATTACGATATAAATTACTTCCTAAACAATACTATTTTTTCTAATGATTTTTTAAATAATTTTGGGGTGCTAAATATTGTTATAAAATTGACATTTCAAAATAATCATAATATTCTGAATATGATAAAAAGGATAAAAAATGGCGATAATTGAAACCAAATTATTAATTATTGGGGCCGGGCCGGCCGGTTTAACCGCGGGCATTTATGCGGCGCGGGCCAATTTGCAACCCATTTTGCTGGCCGGTTTGCAACCCGGGGGGCAATTAACCATCACCACCGATGTTGAAAATTACCCCGGCTTTGCCGAGGTAATACAGGGCCCGTGGTTAATGGAACAAATGGTCAAACAGGCCGAACATTGCGGGGTGGATATTCGTTATGATTCGGTGGTGAATGTTGATTTTAGCCAAAAAATTAAAATTTTAACCACCGATTCGGGCGATACTTACCATGCCAAAAGCGTGATAATTGCCACCGGGGCCGAGGCCAAATGGTTGGGCGAGCCGTCAGAAACCAAATTTCGTGGTTATGGGGTTTCGGCCTGTGCCACCTGTGATGGGTTTTTCTTTCGGGGCCAAGAGGTTGTGGTGTTTGGCGGGGGCAATACCGCGGTGGAGGAGGCATTATATTTAACCAACCATGCCAGCAAAGTTACCATTATTCACCGGCGCGAACAATTTAAATCAGAAAAAATATTACAGGACAGGTTGCATAAAAACCCCAAAATTGCCACCCGCATGAACCATGAATTTGTGGAAATTTTGGGCACCGACAACCCATTATCAGTAAGCGGGGTTATGGTAAAGGACAAACAAACCGGTAAAAATGAAACCATTCCCTGCACCGGAGTATTTATTGCCATTGGCCATGCTCCGGCCACCCATATTTTTAAGGGGGCATTGGATATGAACGAATATGGTTATATAAAGGTTAAAGCCGGCACGGTGCAAACATCGGTGCCCGGGGTTTTTGCGGCCGGTGATGTGGCCGACCCGATTTACCGCCAGGCAGTCACTTCGGCCGGTTTTGGTTGCATGGCCGCATTGGATGCCGACCGATATTTGGCCGAACATGACGAATAAGGAATAAATAATGAATTGGATTACCGATTTTGTGCAAAATAAGCTGGAAAAAAGCAGTGCCAAACCCAAGGAAATTAAGGATAATTGGCATAAAGACCCAATTACGGCCGGTATTATTAGCGAAAAACAATTAAAGGAAAATTGTTGGGTATTTCCATCGGGTTTTCATGCCCGCATTAATGCCGAGGAACGATTGGAAATGATGTTGGATAACAAATTTACATTACTTGAAAGCCAAACCACCAATGATGACCCAATAAAATTTCGCGACAGCAAAAAATATACCGAACGGCTGAGCGAGGCGCGCAAAAAAACCAAACACCATGATGCCTTAATAAGTGCCATGGGCACCATAAATGGGGCCAAGGCCGTGGTATCAGTTATGGATTTTGAATTTATGGCCGGTTCGATGGGTTCGGCCGTGGGGGTTAATTTTTATAATGCCGCCATGCAGGCAATTAAAAATCGTTCAGCATTTGTTTGCGTAACCGCATCGGGCGGGGCCAGAATGCAGGAAGGCATAATTTCGTTAATGCAATTGCCCCGCACCACCATTGCGGTGCAAATGGTTAAACGGGCCAATTTGCCCTATATTGTTATATTGACTGACCCCACCACCGGTGGCGTTTCGGCCAGCTTTGCCATGTTGGGCGATGTGCATATTGCCGAACCCGGTTCGTTAATTGGCTTTGCCGGTAAACGGGTTATTGAACAAACCGTGCGCGAACAATTACCCACTGACTTTCAAACGGCCGAATATTTATTAACCCACGGCATGGTCGATATGGTGGTGGAACGCAAGGAATTAAAGTCAGTATTGGGGCGGTTAATTAATATGTTATTGCCCCAATGAATGAAAAAACCATCATTATTGCCGAAATTGGGGTGAACCATAATGGTTCATTGGAATTGGCCAAACAATTAATTACCATTGCCCAACAATCAGGGGCCGATTACGCCAAATTTCAATCGTTTGATGCCGGTTTATTAACCACCAAACGCGCCGGCATGGCCCAGTATCAACAACAAAATATGCAAAAAAATGACAGCCAATATAATATGTTAAAGGCATTGGAATTAAGCGTTGATGACCATTTTGCATTAAAAAAATATTGCGAAAATGCCGGTATTGGTTTTTTATCAACCCCATTTGACGATTTCCATGCCGATTTATTGGTGAATCAATGCCAATTACCCACCATAAAAATTGGTTCGGGCGATTTAACCAACCTGCCATTATTATATAAAATTGCGAATTCTGGGGTAAAAATCATTTTATCCACCGGTATGGCCGATATGGGCGATATTCACCACGCATTGCAAATTTGCCATAATGCCTATAATGGCCTGCCCCCCACCAGCACCGAACCCATAAATTGGCACATATTAAGGCAAAAAATTTCATTATTACATTGCATTACCGATTACCCGGCCCCGCCCGAAACCATTAATTTACAGGCGATTGCAACCCTGCGGGCGGCCTTTCCCCACCTAACCATTGGCTATTCAGACCATAGTATGGGTATTGCCATACCGGTGGCGGCAGTCGCCATGGGGGCAAAAATTATTGAAAAACACCTAACCATCAGCCGTTCCATGGCCGGGCCGGACCATCTGGCATCGTTGGAACCGGCCGAATTTCAACAAATGGTGGCCGATATTCGCTTAATCGAGCAGGCCATGGGCAATGGGGTTAAGTTCCCCGGCCCCAACGCCATGCAAAATAAAAATATTGCACAAAAATCATTAGTGGCCTTGCAAAAAATACAAAAGGGCGATATACTGACCAGCGAAAATATGGGTATCAAACGCCCCGGCAACGGGTTGGCACCCAAATTTTATTGGTTATTTTTGGGGACAAAGGCAGATAGGGATTACGAAGAAGATGAGCTTATTAGCGGATATTAAATTTATTATAATTGGTGGGGGTGGCCATGCGCGCGTGGTTGCCGATATTTTAAACCTGTTGGGTGCCGAAATATTGGGTTATGTTGATAACCACCAAACCGACCTTCCCCACCATTATTTGGGCCAGGAGGATAGATGCCAACATTTGGAAAACACCCATCTGGCCATGGGTATTGGCGGGGCCACCAGCACCGAAATTCGCCGCAAAATAAGCGAAAAATACCCCAAACAATTATTTTTACCGCTGATTCACCCACGGGCCATTATTGGTGAGGGCGTATTTTTGGATTATGGGGTGCAGGTGATGGCCGGGGCCATTATTGAGGCCAACAGCAAGGTTGGCTATGGCACAATTGTTAACAGCGGGGCGATTATAAACCACGACTGCCAAATTGGTGAATTTTGCCATATTGCCCCCGGGGCCAATATTTGCGGTATGTGTTCGGTGGGTGATAATGCGATTATTGGCCCATCGGCCATTTTGGGGGTGGGTTGCACCATTGAACCCGATAATATTATTCGCGCCGGGCAAATTTGCCTGCACGATGGCGGAAAAACCAAAATTATTAACCGGTAATTTTTTCCAATTTCAATTAAAAAATTTGTATCAATATGGGTTTTCAAAACCATTTATCACGCAGGCGATAGGAAAGCATAGCAAGGGCCAATAACGGGGTGCGTATTGGCCCACCGGGGAATGATATATGCGAAAATTGCGATAATACATCATATTCATGGCTGGTTTTTACCACTGCATCGCCCAAAATTTTGCCCAAATAATTGGCGGTTAAAAAACCATGGCCACAAAAACCCTGTGCGAACAGGGTTGCCCTGCCCAAACGGCCAACATGGAAATTGCGGTTATAGGTAATATCTATCAACCCGCCCCACGCGTAATCAATTTTAATATTGGCTGGCAGGCTGGGGAAAACCTTGCGCAGGCGGGGCAGCATCCATTCCACCAAATTGCCCGGTTCAATGGTGGTATAGGAACAACGGCCCCCAAATAAAATGCGCCGGTCGGCGGTTGGGCGGTAATAATCAAGAATAAAATTGGTGTCCGAAAAGGCACTGGGCTTAACAAAGGGGAAATCAGCCTTGGGCAGGGGTTCGGTGGCAATAATATACGAACCAACCGGCATTAATTTGTCATATAATGGTTTAACCAACACACCGGCATAATTTAACATGGCATTACCGCAAATAATTATATGCTTGGGTTTTATGGTGGCATATTCGGTTTTTACCATGGTATTTTCGGTGTCAATTTGTTGGGCCGGTGATTGTTCAAAAATATTCACCCCCATGGATAATATTTGTTTTTTTAACCCCAGCAAAAATTTTAACGGGTGGGCATGGCCACTTTGTTCGTCATAAATACCCCCAACATATAGCGGTGTATTTAAAAATTCCTTAATCTCGCCCGCCCCAAAATAACGCAATGGGTAATTATTTTTTTGGTAAAAATCGTCATCAGAATGGTAATGTTCCAAATCAGCTTCGCGGTGGGCCACGGTGGCATAACCATTCTGCCAATCACAGGCGATATTATATTCATTGCGCCGTTTGTGGAAATATTGCAACGAATTATAGGCAATATCCCAGCACGATTGGGCAAATTCGCCACCAAATTTTTGCTTAAAATAATCAAACCCATGGTGAAAGCCAAAAATTGCCTGCCCACCATTTTTACCCGAAGCCCCAAAACCAACATATCGGGCCTCTATAACCATGGTGTCCAACCCGTGCAATTTGCATTGCATGGCGGCCGAAATACCGGCAAAACCGCCCCCAATAATTAAAACATCGGGTGTATAATGGCCCCGCGCCACCGGGCAGGGCATCAAATCGCCCACCGAATCCAAATAATAACTTAATCTTTCCTTGTGAAATTGCAACATTGGCCCCTCCGTATATTATTGTTTTTATCACATTAATTTATTTTTTCAATAAAACTTATTGGAAAATAGGCAAATATTTCAGATTTTCCTTGAAAATATTCATTTTTTATGTTTAATGGATTTATGGTAAAGCGCGTTCATAAATATACCTCCACTGTGGCTTATATGCGTCAAAACACCAATAGTATTTTTTTGGTGGTTTTTGTGGTGGCTTCGGTGGTTTTAATGAATATCTCCCAAAGCCGTTTAATGAATAATATACGCGATGCGGTGGGCTATGGTGTGGTATATGGCCTGCAAATTATTAATCAACCGCAAATAATATCACAACATTTGGGCGAAAAATTTACCAATTTTTGGGCAGTTTATCAGGAAAATGAGCGATTAAAGGCCCAAAATATTGAATTAAGCCTTTACCGCCAAAAATATTACGAAACATTGGCCATGCAAAAGGCCTTGCAGAATAGCCAACATTACAAACCCGCCCCCGATAAAAATTTTATATCGGCACGGGTTATTGGCGATTCACCATATAACAACAAATCACTATGGTTGATAGATGCCGGCAAAAACCAAGGGGTGGCCGAAAAGTCAGTCGCCTTAACCCCCAATGGTGTGGTGGGTATTGTAACCAAGGTTGGGGCGAATAATGCCCAAATTTTGCGCCTTAATGACCATAATGCCCACGTGCCCATTGGCATTGCTAATAAAAATTTGCGGGCTATCATGCGGGGCACCGGCGGGAAGGGGGCCGAATTAATTCATCTGGACGGGCAGGATACCCCCGAAATTGGTGACGAAATAATGACCAGTGGCCATGGGGGGCTTTTCCCGCCATTTACACCGGTTGGGCGGGTGATGGATATTAATAATAATATTTTTCAGGTGCAATTATATGCTGAATCAGAACCGCCATTAATGGTGCGGGTTATGCATTTTGGGGCGTTAGAATGAGACACCAACCCACCGACAAACAGGGCCTGAGAGAGATTATTGAATCGTATAAACCCAACAATATATCCAATAAACCGCAACGGCAACTGCAAATTACCGCATTGGGCAGTAAACAAACACTCTATCAATATAATAATGACCTTATTGATATTTTGGATACATCGGCCATGCAGGGTGTGGTTGATTACGACCCAGCCGAATTAATTTTGGTGGTTAAACCGGCAACCCCCCTGCAAGAGATAGAGGATTTATTGACCCAAAACGGGCAATTTTTGGCCCCCACCCCATTGCATTTGGGTTCGTTATATGGGCATGGCAATAATGGTTCGGTGGGTGGCGCATTTTTTAGCAATTTTTCGGGTTATGGGCGCATGAAATATGGGGCCATGCGCGATTATTTATTGGGTTTTTCGGCCATAAATGGTATGGGGGTGGAATTTCAATGCGGGGCACGGGTGGTAAAAAATGTTACTGGCTATGATTTAATGAAATGTATCTGTGCCTCGTTTGGGGCGTTATGTGCGGTTGATGAATGTATTATTAAAACTTGGCCAAAACCCAAATATGAACAAACTATCACCATCAGCAACAATAATATTACGCAAATTTTGGCCTTGGGCCGGTTATTATTGCAAAAACCGCTGGATATTACCGCCATGGTCTATGTATCGGGGCAATTATATTGCCAAATTGCCGGTGATGAATCATCGGTTGCTTACCGCGTGGACAAGGCCCGCACCTATATTGACATGCCGAGTGATATTTTGTTCAATGACGAATCAGCTCAATTTTGGCGTTCGGTGGTGCAATATCAACCTTTGGCCGGTTTTGGGGCGGTCATGCGTGTTTCGCTTCCGCCAACCCAATCGCCGGTTTTTATTGGCCAATTAAGCGATATTGCCCAAAAAAATGGCTATGATTGGCAATATATGGTGGATTGGGGTGGGGGCATGGTGGTTTTGGCCACCAATGATGGGGCATTTTTGCCGGCATGGCGGGCCCATATTGCCAACGGCCACGGCACATTATTAAAAAATAATACGAATAACCAATTACCATTTCTGCACCCGCGTGATGAAGCGATTGTGCGGTTAGAACGGGGCATAAAATATGCCTTTGACCCGGATAATATTTTTTATGGTGGGGGGTGTTATTAATGCAAACCCATTTTACCCTTAGCCAATTGGCCGACCATAATATTGATATTGCCAACAAGGAAATTAAAAAATGCGTGCATTGCGGTATGTGCACCGCCACCTGCCCAACATTTGTGGTTTTGGCCGATGAATTGGATTCCCCGCGCGGGCGTATTCACCAAATTCAACAATGGTTGGAAAATAACAGCCCCATAACCAAAAGATTTGTTCGCCATATTGACCGCTGTTTATCCTGTTATAGCTGTATGACCACTTGCCCTTCCGGGGTGGAATATAGGCGGTTGATTGATATTGCCCGCCAAAAAATTGGGCAATTTTACCGCCGGCCGTGGGGCGAAAAAATGCTCCGTTTGTTTTTGAACCATGCCCTGCCCAACCCAACTTTAATGCGCATAACCCTGTTAATGGCCGGTTTTGCCCGCCCATTTGCCCGCATATTGCCCCAACAATTGCAAAGCGCATTGGAATTGGCCCCCAAAAAAATATTTGCCCCGCAATATTTTGCCCCGGCCGTTAATAATTTGGGCCGTGGCCGGGTTATTATACACCGCGCCTGTGCCGGGGCCGTGGTTAATGGCGATATTGACAAGGCCGTGGTGACGGTTTTAAATAAATTGGGTTATGATATTACCATTTTAGAGGAAAGCCAATGTTGCGGTTCGTTAAATGCCCATACCGGTGCCGGTGATTTAAGCGCGAAAAAACGTTCAGCCCTGATGGCAAAATTACAAAATTTGGAATTTGACTTTATAACCTCAACCGCCAGCGGTTGTGGCAGTTTTATGGCCGATGCCCATTATTTTGGCGAATATGCGCAAAAATACCGCGATATTTCCCAATTATTTCGGCCAGATTACGCCCAAATTAACCCCGAATTTGCCCCAAAATATATGGGTAAACGTATTGCTTACCACAGCGCATGTTCGTTGCAACATGGCTTAAAAATTACCGACACGCCCAAGGAATTGTTGCAATCCTTGGGTTTAAACATTATAACCCCCAAGGAATCGCATTTATGTTGTGGTTCGGCCGGGGTTTATAATATTTTGCAACCGGCGTTGGCCAAACAATTGGGGCAACGCAAGTCAGATAATATTCAACAATTGCAACCCGATATGGTTATTATGGGTAATGTTGGTTGTATGGGGCAAATTGCCCGGTTCAACCAAACGCCTATTTATCATATCGCCCAAATTTTACAGGAGGCACTAACATGACCCACAGAACTATCGGTGAATTAACCCAAATTTACAATAAAAAATTACAGGAGGCCAAGATAGACAGCTGGCAATTGGATACGCGGGTGATAATGGCCCACGCATTACAATGCACACAGGAATATATTTTAACCCACCCAGAATTTTTGGTGAATAATAACGGCATTTTAAGGAATATAAAATCTTTAATGAACCGCCGGGCCGAATATGAACCGGTGGCATATATTATTGGAAAAAAGGAATTTATGGGTTATGAATTTGCGGTTAATGACCATGTTTTAATTCCCCGCCCCAAAACCGAGGAATTATGCGAAAAAATACTATCATTGGCCCCGCAAAACCAACCATTACATATTCTTGATTTGGGCACCGGCAGTGGGGCAATTATTATTTCATTGTTAAAAAAATTGCCAATGGCCAAAGGCATTGGGGTCGATTATTCGGCCAACGCCCTGAAAATTGCCCATATAAATGGTGAAAATTTGGGTGTGGCCGACCGCGTTGAATGGCAAAGGCAAAATATGGTTGGTTTTCAATGGGCTGGCCCGGCATTTGATATTATTGTTAGCAACCCACCATATATAAATTATGTGGATTATGAAAAATTAATGCCCGATGTGTTTTTATACGAACCCAAACGGGCATTGGTGGCCCGCGACCAAGGTTATTATTTTTACCACCATATTAATATTATTGCCGGTAAATATTTGAAAAAGGGTGGCTTTTTGGCCTTGGAATGCGCCCCCAGCCAACCGGATACCATTCAAAAAATGATAAACCATACCCCAACCCATCTGGTTTATTAATAAAATATGAACGAATTGGACATAATTAATGGCTTTTTGCGCCCAATAGCCCGCCATAAAGCCGCGGTTGGCCTGTTGGACGATTGCGCCCATTTGCCATGCCCCAAAAATATGCTCATTTCCAGCGATGCCCTGATAGAGGGCGTGCATTACCCGGCCAATAGCACCGGCGAACAAATTGCCAACCGCCTGTTGTCGGTCAATTGCACCGATATTTTTGCCAGCGGGGGGCAACCGGCCTATTATCAATTATCGTTATATTGCCCCGGGCAATATGGGGTTGCATTTTGGCAATCGTTCAGCAAAACCCTGAATTTATGGCAAAAACGCCATAAAGTTTTTTTGTTGGGGGGCAATTTTACCAGTGCCGGGGCCAATAATACCCAACATGAACGGGCCCAATTTCATGTAACCATGTTTGGCCCTTTACTATCGCGCCGGCCATTATTACGGCAATCGGCCCAATTGGGTGATTATTTGGTGCATACCGGCCTGATTGGCGGGGCACATTTCGGGCTTTTGCATTTATTGGGTAAAATATCATTGCCACCGGCCATGGCCAAACATGCGGTCAAGGAATTTTATAACCCCGCCATCTATTGGCCATTTTACAAGGCCATTTTACACGAAAATCTCTGCCATGCGGCCATAGATATAAGCGATGGAATTGCATTGGATGCCGAACGATTGGCCAATGCATCGGGCCTGTTATTGCAATGCGATTGGGAAAAAATTAACCTAAACCCTATTTGCACCCACAAAAACCATCATATAACCCGCCAAACATTGTTAAGGGCCGGCGATGATTACCAATTATTATGGGCCCTGCCGGCCAAAAAATTGAAAAAATTTGCCCAAATATGCGCCAATTTTAAAGTGCCAATGGCGGTTTTTGGCCGGTTTTATGCAAGAAACACCAATATAGCCAATCAACCAACCATTGGCGAACATTTAGGATATATTCATGGTTAAAAAATTAATAATATTTTTTATTATTGCCCTGGCCTTTACCGGTGGGGTATTATTTTTGGTTTTTGTAAAACCCGATATTTTGCATCAATATACACCCGATTTATTAAAGGGGGCCCCCAAGGGCGTAGAAGTGGGAAAAATGAATGTTCCGGTTATTTTTGATGGCAAAGTATATAAATATATTTATATGGATATACGGGTGATTCCCAGCAACCCCGAGGATAATAAGCGGGTTAGCAAAAATATTAGCCGATACCGCGATATGATAACCCGCGATATTTATTTTTTCATTGCATCGCGCCCACCGCAAGTGCCCATACGCGAGGAACAAGTGTTGTCAAGGTTAGATTTGTTGTTCAGCAAAAACAGCGACACCAAGGAACCGGTTAAGGTTAAAATGATGGAGTTTGTGGAAAAGGATTCACAGGGGCAAAATTATTTGAAACGGCTGGACGATTCTAAGGAGCAAACCAAAAAATCGTTAGAGGTCAAACAGGCCGAAAACTTCCTTGAAAAGGCCGATATTGTGCGCAGACAAGAGGAAGAAGCCCGCAAAAAGGGTGAGGATACCAGCAAAAAGGGCGATGTTAATAAATCTGACTTGGCCCCAAAACCCAAGGAAGCCGAGCAGTAATTGCCCAACATTTTCAACTGACAAATTGTATAAAAATATTTGACTGGTGGGCGAATCTGTTTATCGGTTAAAAGATAAATAAACAAAAGATAATATAATGGATAATTTACAAAGCCCTGATTCAATTGTGCCCATCACAATTGAAGATGAAATGAAAAAATCGTATATGGAATATGCCATGTCGGTTATTGTTTCGCGCGCCCTGCCCGATGTACGGGACGGGTTAAAGCCGGTGCACCGCCGTATTTTTTATGCCATGAAGGAAAATGGATATGATGCCGGCAAACCATACCGCAAGTCGGCCCGTATTGTCGGGGATGTTATGGGTAAATACCACCCGCATGGCGACCAAGCCATTTATGATGCCATGGTCAGAATGGCACAGGATTTCTCGTTGCGCTTGACCCTTATTGATGGGCAGGGCAATTTTGGCAGTATGGACGGCGACCCACCGGCCGCCATGCGTTATACCGAGGCCCGATTAGACCATTCAGCCGAGGCATTATTACAGGATATTGATTTGGATACAGTGGATTTTGTGCCCAATTATGACGAATCAACGGTGGAACCGGTGGTTTTACCGGCACGTTTTCCCAATTTATTGGCCAATGGCACATCGGGCATTGCGGTGGGCATGGCCACCAATATACCGCCCCATAATTTGGGCGAATTGATGGACGCATTATTGGCATTATTGGACAAGCCCGATTTAACCGATGACGATATTGGCCAAATAGTATTGGGCCCAGATTTTCCCACCGGTGGCATTATTTTGGGGCGCACCGGTATTTATAATGCCCTGCGCACCGGCCGGGGTTCCATTAAAATGCGGGCCAAAACCCATATTGAGGAAAATGCCAAGGAACGCGAGGCAATTATTATTGACGAAATGCCGTATCAAGTGAATAAGGCCACATTAATTGAACGCATAGCCGAATTGGTGCGTGATAAGGTGGTGGAGGGCATATCGGATGTGCGTGATGAATCTGACCGGCACGGGGTGCGGGTGGTGATAGAAATAAAACGCGACAGCACGGCCGAGGTGGTTTTGCAACAATTATACAAATTTACCGCCCTGCAAACCAGTTTTGGGGTGAACAGCCTGGCCCTGAATAATGGCCTGCCCTGTGTGATGAATATACCGCAAATTTTGCGTCGTTTCATTGAATTTAGGGACGAGGTGGTGCGCCGTAGAACCCGTTATTTATTGCACAAAGCCCGTGAACGCGCCCATTTGGTAGCCGGCTTGTTGATAGCAATAAATAATATTGACGAAATTATTCATATTATTCGTTCCAGCCCCGATACAACCGAGGCCCGCCGGCAATTAATGTTGGCCGAATGGCAGGCCGGTGATGTCGCCCCATTCATAGAATTAATAGATGACCCGGATTACCCATTATTGGACGGGGGTATTTATAAATTATCGGACGCACAGGCCCGCGCCATATTGGAATTGCGCCTACAACGGCTAACCGGTTTAGAAAAGGACAAATTGGGCGATGAAACCCGCGCTTTGGCCGATGAAATTGCCGAATTTTTGCGCATATTGGGCGATGAAAACCACCGCATTGGCGTATTGCGCGCTGAATTTTTGGAAATTAAAGAAAAATTTGCCACTCCACGCAAAACAATTATTGAGGATTCCGATGCCGATATAGATATTGAGGATTTGATTGAACGGCAAGATATGGTGGTCACCGTCACATATGGTGGCTATGTCAAACGGGTGGAATTGGGTTCTTACCGCGCGCAAAAACGCGGGGGCAAGGGGCGCAGTGCCATTACCACCAAGGACGATGATTTTGTTTGGCGCATTTTTGTCGCCAGCACCCATACGCCCATTTTGTTTTTTTCATCATTAGGTTTGGTTTATAAATTAAAGGTTTATCGCCTGCCATTAGGCAACCCACAGGCCAAGGGCAAGGCATTGATTAATTTATTGCCATTAAAACAGGGTGAACGTATCACCACGGTGTTAACCGCCCCGGAAAATGAGGAAGAATGGGGCGAAAAACACCTGATATTCGCCACCAAATCGGGCAATGTGCGCCGTAATAAATTATCTGATTTTTCTAATATTCGTCAATCGGGCTTGATAGCCATGAAATTGGACGAGGGGGACGAAATTGTGGCGGTCAGAATGTGTTCGGGCGCGCAGGATGTCTTTATGGCCACCAAAAATTCGGTGGCAATACGCTTTAACATTGAGGATAATATACGGGTTTTTGCCGGCCGAACCTCGGATGGGGTGCGGGCAATTCGCCTAAAAGATGAAGATATTGTGGTTTCCATGACGGTGATTAATGCCACCGAGGATCAGTCAGAATTGCGGCGCAAATATTTGGTGGCCAAAAATGCCAAGGCCCGCATGGAAAGCCAAAGCGAACGAAGCATGGAGGATATTGAGGCCGATAAAGCCAAAATTGCCGAAATTGATGATGAAACATACCAAAAATTGGCCATTGAGGAGGAATTTATTCTGACCATTTCTGAGGACGGCATGGGCCAATTATGTTCCAGTTATGAATATCGCACCACCGCCCGCGGGGGTATGGGTATTGCCAATATGGATACCGCCAATGTTGCCGCCAGCTTTCGGGTTGACCCAACCAATGACGAGATTATGATTATCACCGATGGTGGGCAGATTATCCGTATTCCACTTAACAAGGTGCGCAAAATCAGCCGTAATTCTAAGGGTGTTACCCTGTTTAATGTGCCCGATGGTGAAAAAATAATGTCGGTGGCCCGTATTGATGGGGCACAATTGGCCGCCAGTGGAGATGCCGATAATAATGATGAAGACGAGGAATTAAACGAAATTGAACCAGATGAAACGGGCGGGGAATAAGGGGAAACCATGAAAATAGGTGTATATCCGGGCACATTTGACCCAATCACATTGGGGCATTTGAATATTATCAGGCGTTCGGCCCATAAAATTTGCGACAAGTTGATTATAGCGGTTGCCAAATTTTCCGGCAAGGATGCATTATTTACAATTGATGAACGCGTGGCGATGATTCAGCATGAATTGAAAAATATTGAGCCCGAGGTGCGCCAAAAAATTGAGGTGCAATCATTTTCAAACCTGTTGATAGATTTTATGCAGGATAATAATGCCAGTATGATAATTCGTGGCCTGCGCGCGATTTCGGATTTTGAATATGAATTTCAATTGGCCGGCATGAATAAAAATTTGAACCCGCATATTGAAACGGTGTTTTTAATGGCTGATGAGGGCCACCATTTTATCGCATCACGTTTGGTTAAGGAAATTGCGGTATTGGGGGGTAATACTATACCATTTGTGGGCGAATATATAGCCGGCCAATTACAGGCAAAATATAAAACGCGATAATTCAACATTAAAAGTTTGTTTTCTGTTATGTAAAACCCCTATTACGCTTTAATATGTTGGGTTTAGAAATTGAGTTTACCACCCAATGAAAATAGAGTGCTATAATATTCCTTATCCTCTAAAATATCGTGCCAAACCCGTTCCATGCGCAGGTTAATACCCCAATTATTATATTGAACATCGGCCCCAATTTCAATTTTGGTGGCAATATTATAATTGCCTTTGGCAATGCTGGGGCTGGAAGCGGGCTGACCAGTGGTCAGGCTTAAAATATCGGGGGTGGTATTGCCGTTGTCATCGGTAATTGGGGCTTGGTTTTCGTCCAATTGCGGGTTACATAATGCCCCATTGCCATTGGGGGTGGCCAATAACGTTCTATCAAGCGAACGCAAGGTGATAATATCGCCATTAACCGTGGCGGTTATACCTGCCGGTACCGGGTTGTCTACTACAGGAACATCATCGGTAGGAAATTCAAAAGTTTGGGCCGATGTACAACTAAAATTGGTTTGCAGGGTGCTGGCCTTGTTATATTTATATTGGGTTTTAACCGATTCCACACCCGCCCCAAAACGAAAATATGGCTGAATGGCACTGCGGGGCAATGGGTTAATGGTAATGGTGGGAATCATTTGAATATGGGTGCTTTCACGCCGCCCCACCTTGGCCCCATTTTGTAATAATGCATTGGTGGTTTGCACCAAACCCATATCGGCCCCCAATGCTATATAGGGGTTAATATACATGCCCCCGGATAATTTGGCCCCATAACCTTGGCGATATTGCAGGTCAAAATAATCCCCCATAGTTACAGATTTTCGCCCACTGGTATATGCCACACCGGCCGTTGCCTGTAAAAAACCATTTTTATTGTAATTTTTATACACATTCAGCGGTTTTTCCACCGGGTTCTGATATTTATATGGAATGGTATTTTTGCTGATGGATTGTTCAAATATTTTATTTTCCATATCAACCGAATAAACGGTGCGGGGCACCTGTGCCCACAGGGCATTGGCAAATAACATTGCCAATAATACGGGTATTATTTGTTTAAACATGCTAATATAGATTCAAAAATCATACCAATATTTGTGAATATTTGCGATTATTTACAACCCCATTAATAATAAGATATTGCAAATTCATTCATACTGGTATCACCGAAAGGATTTAAAAATGCAACCATTAAAAACAATTTAAGGAAAAGGGGGGTGAAATACGCCCAATTTATTATTTGGGGCACGGCCCAACCGCTATTTCACCTATAACCAATTGTGCATGGCTTCGCCCTTTTTAATGAAAAACATGAATTTGTTCATGTTTTTATCCAATTTCAATAAATTGAAATTGGCATTAAAAAGCCCTA
>JACCDX010232109.1_pt1 | contig 67117 bp, 81 predicted proteins | sample 7449681 | NCBI WGS metagenome assembly JACCDX01 (sample SAMN15323450, study PRJNA562643) | freshwater metagenome | isolation source: river surface water | place: USA:Blue River Watershed | collected 2017-08-18
CCCAATAGTATATAACAGTACTCAGTTCCGTATTTTAACTACTAGTTATGGTACTGCTGTTCAATGTTGGGGAAGTGGATTTTACGGTTTAGGTGGCATAATAGAAATGACATTCAAATTCACCTCCGCATAAACCTTTATAAAACAATAAACAGTATTAGAAAGATGTCTAATTCTGTTTATTTTCCAATTACGGCAAACCTCTCTACGGTTGTCATAAACTCTGGTTTCAATCTACATATTAAGAATACTACACCATCCTTCGGTGCAACCGGTGGCGCACTTATCCTTGATGGTGGACTTGGTATTTCCGGTGATATTCGTGTAAGTGGTAATGTGTATACCTCTGGAGGAGCATTAGGTGCAACAGGTGCAACAGGTCCTACAGGTGCCACAGGTTCAACAGGTCCTACAGGTGCAACTGGCAATACAGGTCCTACAGGTGCAACTGGCAACACAGGTGCTACAGGCTCAACAGGTGCTACTGGCAACACTGGTAATACCGGTAATACTGGTAATACCGGTAATACTGGTAACACAGGTGCAACCGGTGCTACTGGCCCTACAGGTGCTACTGGCCCTACAGGTGCTACTGGCCCTACAGGTGCAACTGGTACATTAACTGCCCCTACACTTGGTGCAACCGGTTCAATGATGACCTATAATCCGCTCAACACTACATTTGGCTACAATACAACCCTAACATTTAGTACTACATCAACAGTTGTTGTAGCAGGTGACTTGGTTCCTAATGTATCTCATGCATACACTCTCGGATCAGTTAACAATGTATGGGGTCCAGCCTACTTCAGTCAAACTGGTGAACGTTTCTCCACAATTACCGGTGCAACAGGTACCGTTGCACATAACTGGAATGATACAGCTGTTTGGTATCATTCATCAATAACTGGCAATTTCACAGCAAATATTACAAATTTACCAACTGTTAATAATCGCTCCTACGTAGTTGTACTTAATTTAGTACAGGGTGCCACAGGTTACTATGCCAGTGCACTAAATGTAAATAGCTCAGCAACAACAATTAACTGGGTAAGTGGTACAACACCAACCCCTGCAGCTAATAAGCGTGAAATTGAGAGCTTTACCCTATTTTATCATGGTTCTGCATGGTATGCCCTTGGACAGTACACATCATTCGGTTAATCAAATAACAATATGTTTAATATTAAATATTGAAGATATTGTTACATAAAAAATATTAGTATATTATTATACACCACCAGTGGATGCAGGTGCACCCTGACAATTGGTTAATGTGCCGGTACAAGAGGTGTTGCAGCCAGCCTTAAGCACGCAGCCATCACGGTAGACAGCGCCAGCACCAAGACGGGTATCAATCTTAACATCATTGATAGGAGGAGGGCCCTGCTCAGGGAGAACAGAGGTGCCGGCAGTTACAGCGGCGGCATTAGCGGTCTTGAACGCATAGAGTGCACGGGCCTTACGGTAACGTGTGACATCTGAGGAATCATAATTAGCAACGCTCATTCTTTCTTCTAGTTACAGATAAAAAATCCAGAAACAACAATTAAGTAAATCCAACAACATTCGGTGCACATGGAAAACGGGGCTGTGTCAAAGGCTGATTATTAGCAACTGGAGCCGGGGGACAAGGGGTCGGGAAAAAGCGTTGATACTGCAGGAAACGTGCATTGGGATTAGTTGCATAATCCACATATAGCACCTCATCTTGCAAACGCTTTAATCGCAATGACTCAGTTATACCACCAGCAGATATATGGTCATCTAACGGTGATGGACCACATGCCTCTGCTGCTGCTCTAACAGCCTGAATATAAGAACCCTCTGTCTGAACCGTCTGTGTTGCACTAACACGCTCAACACATGTACCACCTATACATCCAGTACCAACAGTTGGTTGTGGCGTAAAACAACAGCCACCAGGACTTTGACTAGTTAATAAATTGCTTATTCTTCCGGATTCACTATTACCATAGCCCGCTGCAGTTGAATTACCGTAAGGTACTCGTTGTTGTGCCTGCAGCTTCATTATTTTATCATTAATTGTACATGCCCTAATTGTCTGCTGCAATTGAGCTAGCCTAGCCGACTCTGTAAAGCTCATCTATTCTCTGCGTATTTAATTGTCTTTAACTATTAGAACATGGCTACTGCACCACGCATAAATGTTATGTCAGGTCTTCTTGGCAATGCTGAAAGCCCTCGTCGGCCCAATGAACCCAATATCAGAAATGAGTCTTGGAGAAGCAAATGGTATCCTAATAAAACAATTAATGAGATGAAGGCGATTCAAACTGCAAAACAAGGAAATGCAATGGCTCGTGGAGCCTTTCTCTTTATAAGAATGCGTCCTGATATTAGAAGAATTTTAATTGATATTCTCGAAAATAATCCATTAATATTGCAACAGGCTGTAACATCTTATATGCCTGGCCAAACTACTGCGGATATACGTGCTGTTATAAGATATTTAGCTCTTAATCGTGATGCAATCCTTGCTAACTCAAGATTACAGGGAGGTCGTAGTAGAAAAAATTTGCGCAGACGCAACAAGAAAACCAGACGCCAAGCCAAATGATGAAATATCAACTAATCAGCTCACTTGGAGGTCTTGCTATTGTATGCATTAGCTCACTAATTGTTAATAAATATAGTACTAAAAGTAATATATCTAATAACTTAAATAAAGAGTTTGACGTTTCTAAATACACTTAGTGCTTAGTTACGACGGGAATTACGACGGTTCTTACGGGAGTTACGACGATTCTTGCGGTTCTTGCGCATGGCCATCGTGTTATTACGACGGTTCTTACGGTTCTTGCGCATCATCGTATTGTTACGACGAGAGCGACGGTGGGAGCGGCGGTTAGAGCGTCTACGACGACCACCAGCCATGGGCTTAGATCCAGAGGATTCCATTACAGTAGGTTCAGAGTCGGCCATTTCTATATTCTTAACGCAGATTTTTATTAGTCTGTCCCAAAAATTGAGGTCCATTTACCTCTTACATTTTGAGTAACAAGCCATGTCGGAAGCCGTAGAGACTAAGAAACGCCCGGGTCGTCCTAAGAAGGTACCTATCCCTGTACAACCAACACCTGTTAATGATATCATTCAACAAAAAGAGGTTGATGAGACACCTCCTATCATTAAACGGCGCCGTAAAGATGCTACAGATACAGCAAGTATTGCTACCAAAGAGACTCAGTCACTAACCTCCAAAGAGGAGAGACCCTCATGTCCAATCTGCTGTGAGCATTTCACTCAACAACTTCGTAAACCTATATGCTGCCCTAAATGTAACACTGAGACATGTGCCGTATGTACTAAACGATTCCTACTCGACCTTATTGATGACCCTCATTGTATGAGCTGCAACTTCGGATGGACCCGCTCATTCCTTAATGAAAATCTCTCTAATGCATTCATGAATGGGGATTGGCTTGACCACCGCCAACAGATTCTTTGGCGACGTGAAGAGGCCTATTTGCCCGAGGCACAAATCGTGGCAGAGCGAATCACTAAAGGTCGCAATCTGCGAAAAGTCCTCGAGCCACTCGAACTTGAACGCCAAAAGATTCTCAGAGAATTAGCAAAGATTGAAACTGAATACAATCAGGTTATGCGGCGTATCCATCGTTTAGAGGCCGGTGAAGAAGAGACTCCATTAACAGTACAAGCTGTAGAGACCGAGAAGAAGGAGCGCAAAGAGTTTATACGACGCTGCCCACATGATAACTGTAAGGGTTTCCTCAGTAGTGCCTGGAAATGCGGTCTCTGTGAGAACTACACCTGCAAGGAGTGTCTAATTGTCCGTGGTAAAGACCGTGATGCAGCACATGAATGTAAGGCCGATGACCTGGCTACTGCTAAACTTATTGCCAAAGACACCAAGTTCTGCCCTAATCCCCAATGTGGCATGGGGATTATGCGAACCGAGGGCTGCAGCCAGATGTTCTGTACTAGTTGTAAGACAGCATTTGACTGGAACACTATGAAAATAATCACCAGCGGACACATTCATAATCCTCATTACTTCGCCTACCTCCAGCAAAATGGACAGCATATCAATCGTACTGCTGGTGATATGATGTGCGGCGGTTTGCCTCCCCCATCTATCATCCAGCCGGCTCGTGGTCAACCAAAGCAGAACTGGATGGAGAATGCTATGACTATCTATCAGTCAATCGGCCACATGTTTGATGTAGTTGGCCCTCGTTATGCAGCTCATATCCGTGAAGAGGACAATCGTGACTACCGTGTGAAATATCTCCTTAATGATATAAAGAAGGCCGAGATTGAGCGGATTCTTGTTATTCAGGAGCGTAAGCGTGAACGTGAACGCAGTATCCGTGAGGTGATTGACACTTACAGTAATGTGGGTGCAGAGATCTTCCGCCGTTTCGCCGCTGAGAGTAAACGGGATGCCAAAGCCTGGGAGCCGTTCCACAAAGAGCTTCAGGGTCTGCGCTCATACTGTAATGAGGAGTTCATGAAAATCTCTAGACATTACAAAGTGGTTGTGCCAATTATTACTGAGGTTGTTACTCGTTATGACCCTACTGGTTCTGTATTTACATGGCATATTGCAACGGACAACGCCAACCGATTTGAAGAGCGACTGCAAAACATCTCTGAATATGAGGCCAAGCAACAATATGAATCTCTAGTAAAAACCATTAATGACTTTGATGTTGACGAACAGGTGAAACCTTTGGCTCCACTCTTAGGTGATAAAGATGGACGTCCTATTTCTACGGATGCCGATAAAATTATGAAACCCGTGCTTGACAACTACAATAAACTCAATGCATATACTGATAAGGTTAATCCAGACAACAAGGAGCTGCGTAATGTAATTCAGATTAAGAAGGATTATATGCTAATGTATTACAATCAGGCGTGGGCCAACTATCATTTAGTCCCTAAGTATAATGAAGTGTTGGCAACATTGGAAGGACGCCCCATAATTTACGAGAAAATTAAGACCATGGTAAGTAATATCAATCTAACTATTATTAAGGTTGCAGTAATGCATCCTCGGGCGCATGAGATTGTTGAACGATGCAAGGAATTACTAATTCAATACTCTAACATACCCACTATTGTTAGTGTAGAGGCAGATGCAAAGGTTGTTTCAGCCTTCACCTACGATGAGGCTGCACAGCTGAAAAAGAAAGAGGAGATTACTAAGCGCTATAAGGAACTCACTTCTTCCAAGAAATAACGGGTTTCAAATAGCCACGGAGATTACTGCGATTATATCTCTTAGAAAAATCACCAAATAGCTCTTTTAACACCACTTTGCGAGTATAACTATTAAATCTCATACCCCTAACTATTTTTCGTATAACATCATTCTGGAAATATTGAATTGGGTCAATAAACTGCAGACCATTAAGATGCTTTACATATTCACGGTCAACCTTTACAAACTCCTTATATTCATCGCCAGCAATAATATCATTATATGCTTCATCACTCAACCTCATAATTGTAAAGTCGACAATATTCTGAACCTCTTTTAAAATCGCTTTGCGCCTCTTACCTATAAATTGCTCTAGTTTCCAGCGCTTAGCACCATATTTTTTTGCGACCGCCTTAAATTTCATAAGAGGCTCATTGTATCTCTCCAAAATCTGCTTTGCAACCTCATGTGTTACCTCCTCTTTTTTAATAGCAACTGTATTACCAGTTACTATTAGACATGCTGTATTTATATTATAATCTGCCACATTCATATTATCAAGCACCGATTCCTCCTCACTCCTAATAATCTTTTCTGGCAATAAAACACATAATGCACATAGACTAAGGCGCTTAAAATCCACGGGCAAATCCCCTTCATCTAATTCATCATACATGTGCAAATAACAGATGGGGTGGAATGTGTGACCGCACGGCAGGCTCACATTCCCCTCTTTTTCAGCATTTATCTCACCTCTGCAACAACTACACTTAGTCATTTACTTGCCTATACTATTACCTAATAATTGTGACCAGATTTTAGGTACTTTAGCCCAGTCTACTCCTCCTGCAAAATGTATAAACCAGTGCTCGCTGCAAAACTCTTTGAAATCAGTACCAATTGCCTTAGCAAGAGGCCAGATGCCATTCCAGCACACATCTAACCATTTCACCATACGCTCACTCTGCAATGTAAATCCTATTGCAGACTGCTCAAAATGAAATCCACGTCTATGACCTATAGACCGATCAATCCACAGCTTATAAATCTCCTTACAAATCCCAGCATGTAGTACTGGCTGAAATACCAGTACCCCAGTATTAATAACCTTATCTGTCTCTAACTTGAATCCAGCTAATTTATAATAGTCGGTTGCTGATGTCTCCCAACCAAGACGCTGAGCAATCTCCAAACGCCGACCATTAGGCTGGCCCCATTGGTCTATACATCCAATATTCTCTCCATCAATCTCTAAATGTATTGCAGGCGCCTCTGGATGTATCAATATATCTGCATCCACAAATATAACATAATCGTATTCTGGAAACTTTGATGCCACCAAAATCTTCTGAAATGAGGTTGTATCACGCACTTTTGGGCCCGCAATCCAGTCTGTCACCACCTGAAAATCATAGTCATGTCTCTTTGCATACAGCTCATGTGAGGCTCGAAAAAGCCTGTTGTATTCTTGTAAATAATGCTCACCAATTGCCACTGTCACTAAAAGTATGCTCGGCATCTTCCCTTCCTTAGTCTAAGAACATTAAGCGCCCACGACCGCCCTTAATTTCATAGACACCCCAACTCTCACCACAGATCTGTAGGTATGTTAATCGTGCCCCGCATTCAGGGTCCGCAGCCACATTCTTCAAATCAATACTAAGTGTAGGTCTATAAACAGTAGTAAAATTCACTGTACCGGTCGGCTGCCTCTGTATGGCATCACCTTCAGGTAGCGACCAACGAATCTCGCCCGTTTCACGAGCAGAGGCAAAACGTCTATCTTTAGTGAATCCATTCGCCTCACGCAAAATAAGTGATGGCCAGGGATATTCACGGTCTGTACCTGCAGTCTGGAGCCCAATATAATTGTAAAACTCAAAGCCTCCAGAGCGCCACATCTGACCACCTCTGAACCATTGTGCTGATCTGAAATTAATTAGTAGGCGCTCCATTGGATGTCGGCCCTCTAAACGTCGCTGAATAACTGCTGTGCCGGCACCGTCAAGTGGTAAATAATCATTCTCACCAATTGTAAAGGTCTCATCATAATAACGCAAGAAAGGTATGATTAAATGACGCTTCTTCAGCTCCTCAACATGGTCCGCAGGCAAATAAACCTGCCTACTCTCCAATAATAGAGTGGGGGTCCCTAAACCCGCACGACCCACACCATTAACGGTTGTATCACCACCAGTTGTGGGTATAGTAAAGGTTGCATCCCAAGGAGCAACTGTTGTCGGCACAGAGGCCTCCCAAAGCACCTCTGCACGCCGAAGGTAAAAGCGCACTCTAAATGTCTGTCCCTTCATACAACATAGAGGAAATCCACCATCTAGACGACCATAACAGCCAGGAAATGGAATTCTTATCTTTAACGTAGATGGTGTTGCATTTGCCGCTATTTCACGTGCAGTACCGTTATGCATGCCGGCTTGTGCTGCCGTCAAAAAATACTGAACATTTGACCCTGCACTAGAGTCTAGGGCCCATAGAGAATCTCCACTAATCTCCTGTAAAAGTACTAAATCCTGTAGAATCTGGATCTTTTCAAAGAGATAATACCCAATACCACGCATCCAACCATAAGAGTTGCCGCCGGCAGTAATATGATATTGATAGTTTGCATCTTGTGGAGGATAGGTTGTTCCACCATTCACTAAAGGTAGTGATGGAAGCCATGTAGGGAGTTGGACCTGTATGTAAAGATCACTTAGTACATCGGCAAAAGGCTCTATTTCAAACTCCACCATCTTTCCAAAATCTGCAGAATTAGATGGGGTGGTTGTTCTGGTTTCGCTAAGCCTGGCTGCAGATGGTTTATACTGTGTACTAAAAGGGCTCTCAGTCTTAGTCAACTCATTAGAGAAGAAATAGACATCCTTGTTCCCTCTTGCCACCATCTCGTACAAAGCACCGGGGGTTGTCATCTACTATTAGAGAATATGGCCTCTTAAATATTTAACACGTAATTAATAATAATAGAAAAATGACTAAAATTCGTATTCTTCACCTCACGTTCCATACAGGTTGCGCTCGAGATCTAGCTTACATTGGAGAGCGTAGCAACTTCCAAGTTGATTTTGTACCTAAGCTTGGACCTCTCGACCTGACAGCTGGCGCTCGAGCGATCACTCGAGAGGAGTCACTCGAGATCTGGAGTTCATACAAAGATCTTTTCAACAGCTACCATGTAATTATCACCAGCGATATTACTGCCCTTTCGAGAATCTTCCTCGAGAACATTTCAGAGGTAAAATCACACATAATTGTATGGATTTGTAATAGATTTTCTATTTGTATGGACCAGGATGCCGCCTACTTTGACCTTCTTCGCAATGCCCCTAAAGATAAAGTTACTCTTGTTCCTTACACTGAATTTGAGCGTATCTGGTGTGGTAAGTTTGGCATTTTTATTACAGAGAGAACAATTCAACCATTAGGATGCAGTCCAAGTATTAAAGCTGAGGAAACAATTACCAGTCACTTCTCAAATACAATTGATAGACTAAACCATTCTGCAAATAAAGAGACAACATTAGAAGATATACCAGAGGAAGAGGCAAAAGATACATTTGTTGTGCTCAATTACGGAAATAACACACAATTTATTGATCTTGTTCGTCTTTTACAGTCAGCAGGCCTAAAGGTGGTTTGTCGTAGACATAAATACATTAAAACCCTGCAGCGCTTTAAAGGTATTATTCATTTACCCGATGCATTTAGTAAATTTACATCATTTGAAGCGCTGCAACATAATGTTATTTCAATCATTCCAAGTCCAAAATTCCTATTCCAATTAACAAGAATGACTAATATAACAAATAATATTCCATATTTTTTCAATGTTCAGGGATACGGTGGTCAACTTGCACCAGAGCATGTTACGCTCATTGATTGGTATAATTACGAGGGCGGCCGCATTTTCTTTAATAGTTTTGATGAGCTAATTACTAAATGTAAATTGCTCGATAGCCAAGAGACAATTAACATGCTAAAGGTAGAGGCCCAGCGAGATGCAACTCGTCATCACTATAATAATATTAGTCAATGGAACAAATTAATTAGCAGAGGAGCAAAGACCGCTGGATGGGTCCCTGACTGTGTACCTCGCTGGTATGTTGAGCCAAACCCCGAGGTTGTAAGTACTGTGAAGTACTTAAAGTGTATAACTGCTCAGGAAAATTGATTCAGTTGGCCCCTAATTGTAGAGAGTAAATAACAAGCCATTATGACCTCTCTAGTCATTGTTGAATCACCTGCTAAGTGTGGCAAGATTGCCAGTTTCTTAGGTGATGGATACAAGGTCATCGCCTCTATGGGCCATATTCGTGGTTTAGATGAGAAGTTGGATGCTGTTGGTATTGAACGAGATTTTGAGCCTACCTTCGTGTTTGATAAAGAGAAGGCCAAAGCCATTGCCGCTATTAAATCAGCCGCAGCAGGTGCAAAGGAGGTTATTCTCGCAGCAGATGATGACCGTGAAGGCGAGGCAATCGCCTATTCTGTGGCTCTTCTACTTGGCCTCAATCCCGCAACCACTAAGCGTGCCGTCTTTCATGAAATCACTAAACCAGCTGTAACTAAGGCTGTGGCAAATCCACGCACTTTGGATATGAATCGTGTTAATGCTCAGCAGGCTCGGGCCATGCTCGATATGATGGTCGGATTCACTATTAGTCCACTTCTATGGAAGCATGTCGCACGTGGTCTCAGCGCTGGTCGTTGTCAAACCCCTGCCCTCCGCTTTGTAGTAGACCGTGAGCAAGAGGTTTCCAGCCACACCACGGATACCAGCTGGACCCTTAAGGGTACATGGTCTACAGGTAAAACAGAAATTCAGGCCGATATGGTTGACCATCTAGATTCTGAGGAGGATGCCTGTAACTACATGGAGACCGCCGCCGGCGAGCCCAAGGCAACAATTAAAGAGATTAATACTCGGCCCTGGACCGAGAATCCTCCTCCCCCTCTTATTACAAGTACATTGCAGCAGGCGGCCAGCTCGCTGTTTCATTCTGCCCCTAAAAACACTATGCGTATTGCTCAGCGTCTATATGAAGCCGGTTATATCACCTATATGCGTACAGATAAGGCTGTACTAGGTGAAGAGGCACAGGCTGAGGCAAAGGCGCTTATTACTGAAAAATACGGCGCAGATTATGTAGCTGCAGCCACAGCCACAACAACCGCTAAAGGTACTAAGAAAACTGGTAAGAAGACTGCAGCCGCCGCTGCTGTAGAGGCCCCTGCAGCCCAAGAGGCTCATGAGGCTATTCGACCAACCCATTTTGAGGATGAGATACTGCCAGGTGGTGAATGGACGCCGCTTGATAACAAAATCTATCGTTTAATCCGTAATCGTGCTCTTCAATGTGTAATGTCTCCCGCTAAAGGTGAGACCGCTAGTGTACGCTTTACTCTTGATGCAGAGGAGGATTTTCCGTGGTCCGCAACGGCCCGTCGAACCCTATTCCAAGGTTGGCGTGTAATTGGGGCAGCCCCTGTGGATGATGATGCCAGTACAGAAGATGACTCCAGTGCAGACAGTTTCGCTCTTCTTCAATCTCTAAAGGTTGGGGCACAGCTACAGATGCAGCAGCTTGATGCGCAGCCTTATATGACTAAACCCCCTCCTCGCTACACTGAGGCAACACTTGTACGGGCGCTAGAGCAGCAGGGTATTGGTCGTCCAAGTACATTTGCATCACTTCTTGATGCAATTATTGAGAAGAAATATGTGGAGAAGCGTTCTATTGAGGGACAGAAACTGACACTCAATAAATACTCACTAAAAGTCCCTGCCAAAAAGCCCACTAAAAGTCAGTTCCAACGTGCTGTTGGTGGTGAGAAAGACCGCCTTGTGCCTACTGAGCTGGGACGACAGGCTCTCGCCTTCATCATTGCTAACTTCAGTGACCTATTTGACTATGGATTCACCGCATCAATGGAGCAACGTCTTGATAGCATCGCTGATGGTAAAGAGGCCTGGAAAGGGGTGCTACGTGAAACCTGGGACTCTTACAAGGAGCGCTACAGTACTCTTAATACTGCTGCTGCAACCACTAAAAGTTCTACTTCAAAGGATTTTGGTGGAGGTCTCAAGGCTCAGATGACAAAGAAGGGGCCGCTAATTATTCAAGAGTCTGACCAAGAAGGCGGTAAAGCAACATTCCATGGTTGGCCAGCAGGTATTGTGTTTGCAGATATCACTGAGGCTATTGCTCGTGACCATATTGCAAATACTGCTCAAGGTGAAATTATTGGGGTGTATGAAGACCAGCCTCTACAAAAGAGGAAAGGCCAGTACGGTGAATACATTAAGTGGCGTGATATCTCTGTACCATGGAAAAGTGACGACACACAGGATACTATCATTGAGAAGATTAAGGCTAAGACCTCAGACACAAATAAGGTGGGACCATATACATTTAAGGTTGGTCAGTATGGACCCTATATGTTTAAGACTGAGCTGAAAACCAAGAAATTTGTTGGTGTCCCTGGCGGCCTGAACTTTGAGAAAATGACTGTGCGTGAGGCCGACGAACTCTATAAGAAGGGTTTGGCGGAGAAAGAGGAGAAGGCAAAAAAAGGCGCAGCCTTCGCCGCTGTTCGTGCAGCTAAAGGTAGGTAATGCGCAAAATTCTACAAAAATAAAATCTAACAATAGATGGAACCAGCAGCGGTAGCAGTAGAGCCAGAGCTTGTGGTTGCGGTAGACCCTAAAACACCACAACCGCCTGCGGAAAAAAAGAAGAAAAAACCCCTTAATGGGTGGACACCAGAGCAGGAGGAGCTTATGGCAAACTGGTCGGATATTGCTAGCTGCTATAGACTTTTACATGACCAGACTGAGAAGCGATTTAACCGTTTTAATATGGCTATGACAATACCAGTAATCATGTTGTCAACAATGACCGGTACGGCAAACTTTGGTATGGGTTCTCTTTTTGGTGATGACCAGAAGAGTCAGCGGTTTGCTAACTTAGCCATTGGGGGTGTTTCTCTAATTGCTGGTTTGATGACTACACTCGGTAATTTCCTACGTTTTGCTCAGAATCAGGAGGCCCATCGTGTTGCCTCAGTATCATGGGGTAAATTCCAGCGGCAGATAGCAGTTGAGCTCGCACTACACCCAAATGAACGTCAAGACAGTATGGACTTTATTAAGATTCAGCGGAATGAGCTTGACCGTCTTATTGAACAGAGCCCCTCTATACCCGCAAAGGTTATTAGCAAATTCGAAAATAACTTTAAGGCGATTCAGATTAAGAAACCCGATATATGTAATCATTTGGAACGCACCTCAATATATAAAATGAAGGCCGCATCGACACCAGATATAAATGAGATTATTCCTCCATTAACACCTACTCCCGGTTCTGCTGCAGATAGAATTCAGTCTTTTATTATTAAATCTAGAAATGCTGAGAGCCCTAGAAATCTAGTTGATATTACAGGAATTTATGATGAGCACAATTAGATAAATGGAGGTATTTTACCCTAATAGTAATGCTATTATCACTCATTTAATGACCCTTGATAATTTTAATGCTAATTTAACAAGTAAAATCGTTAATAATCCATCCATTGATAATTCGGTACATGCCGTTATGATTACTAATATTACTGTAATTGATAATCATCAAGATGCAAATATATTAAAGGTACTTTATTATGCCCCTGTTAATGGTGAGCCCGCATATCTACTTTTATAGAGTGCGTTCAGTACTTAAAAAATTAGACCTACGGATATATTGGAGTGAAAGCTCCTGGGTGACGAAAGTTGCCCGTGCCTTGATAGCTCGCAAAGCTCTTGCTTTGCTTGCTATGCAGGCGCTTGGGGCTGCGAAAGCAGCCCCCATGCCTTGATAGCTCAGTCGGTTAGAGCGTTCGGCTGTTATGCGAATAACATATTTTAAAAAAAAGAGAGAGTTCAAGCCAGTTTTTATATTTCCATTTTGCTAGTCTATTTCCGTTTTTGCGTATTTCTTATTGTCCAGGGGTGAGGTTTTATCAATAAATTAAAAACATATCTTATTCGCACTGGAACCGAAAGGTCCTAGGTTCGAGTCCTAGTCGAGGCGTTTCCTTAACACTAAAAACATCATCATTACATGTTGTTTCTAGATACTGCGTCCGGCGTGCTCGATAGCGGATAAACATTTAAGTTAGAAGAATGACCGAGCCAACCGTTACAATAAAGCGTAAGAGGCCTGCAGTCCCAGAAATGAACAAGGTCCATCAGGCCGATGTTTTGGAATTTACCCGGCGACTTCCTGACAGTTCTGCACAGATTATCATTGCGGACCCTCCTTATAATATTGGTAAGGACTTTGGTAATAAGTCGGACCAGCAGACATGGGATGATTACTTGAAATGGTGCGATAGCTGGATTAAGGAGTGTCTACGTGTTCTTCGTGATGACGGGCAGATGTTCATCTATGGGTATTCCGAGCATCTTGCATATATTCTTACTCGTATTGACCCTTGTGTTCACCGACGTTGGTTAGTATGGCATTATATCAATAAGAACTCGGCAAATAATACGTTTTGGCAGCGCTCGCATGAAAGCATCTTGTGCCTCTGGAAGAGGACCAAGGTGTTCCATTGTGATGCTATTCGTGAGCCATATTCTGAAACCTTTATTAAACACGCTGCTGGTAAACCTAGGAAGCCTACAGAGGGACGTTTCAGTAATGGAACAAAGGAGACGATTTACAATGCTCATGCTGGTGGTGCCTTACCGAGAGATGTTATAAAGGTACCTGCTCTTGCTGGGGGGGCGGGCAAAAAGGAACGTGTCAATCACCCCACTCAGAAGCCTATTGCGCTCAGCCAGAAACTATTAGCGAGCTGTAGACAGGCTCCTGAGAACGGGTTTGTATTTGTACCATTTGCTGGGTCAGGCAGTGAATGTGTTGCTGCGCTAAGTATGAAGCTCCCTTTCCTCGGCTGTGAGATTAATCCTGATTATGTGAAGTTGTGTGAAATGCGTCTTGCTGCGCCCGAGAAGGAGACTGCAGATGAAACATCAGAGGAGAAAAAAGGCCCTGAGGAAGACGAAAAGAAAGAAGAGGCTTAAACCCTATATCCACAATACTAACTGTGGGATAGCTGGTCCTGCAGCGGTTTACTACTTCCTCATAAAAGTGGTTGGTACTCTGTTAGGGACACAATCTTCCCTAAACCTCTCTCTTATAGGTTTGTTATTCTCCCTTTAAAGAATGACTGGTGACGGGGACATATTTGTGTTCTGCCTTTTTCTCGACTACTAACTACTTTTACCGGCTCGAAGAGCCATTACCCTCTTAGCTCAGCCCCGAAGGGGGCTTTGATAAGGGGTTAGCCCGAAGGGCTATTACCCTCTTAGCTCAGTTGGAAGAGCGCATCCCTTCTAAGGATGAGGCCACAGGTTCGAGCCCTGTAGGGGGTGTTTAATTAATTCACGCATTTAATAGCTTTAATTATTAAATGGGTGTTGTTGCGAGCAGAGCAAAATTAAGGAATCCAATCCTTAGTTATCCAATTGAGGAATGGATAGAGAAGATGGCATCTGTGGACCAACAGATTGAAGCTAAAGGACTCGATAAAAATATTAATATTGATGCGCTTGCATGTACTACAAAAAATGTAATAAATAATACTGGCCAAATTACTGAAAAAATTACATTTGCTAAATCCAAATTTGATATATTAAGTGATTTTTTTAAAGACCTTAAATCAAATGATAGGTCCTTTATAACAATATTTAAATCAGATGCGGCCGTGTTTTATGAGAAACCATTAGAATTTGATTTCAATAAAACTTGGCAAATTATTCCTGATTTTCGCAATCATTTACATAATAATAATATAACTATATTGGAAAGTGAGATTATCCCTAAAATTGCGACACTCAATACAAAAGAGACAGACAACTATAAGTCTTATTTGACTGATATTAATAATGAGTTTGTTAATATTATAAATATATGTAGTGGCGGTAAACCTGTATGTACATTAAACTATTCACAACATCTTAATGGTAAATATCATACAACGGCATCCGTTTTTTGGTTAAGAGATGGTACTCTGCATTGTAATATATATGACCCAATGTATTATGTTCGAGAAACAGGGGCATATATATGGGCTATCCAATCTTTTGTAACAACAATGCATTTACTTTCTCATTTTAATAATATACCTGTACAGGTTAATAACTTAAGCGAAATGTGTTACCGTAGCCCAAAAGGCCCGCATTGTGCACAATATATTATTGACGCTGAATACTGTATGGTCTATGCACTTTACTTTATCTATTTGTATGCAGCTCACGGTTTTCCAACAGAGGAGTCTGGTATTCAAGAGGTCATTAATAGTACATTTGTAGGAGATCCTGCAGAATTAAAACGAAATCCCTGTCTTGTAACAAATCACTTTAGACTTGTATTTATGTCATTTGCACTAAATGTATTGTATTGTTTATCAGGTCATATTACTGTATTACATAACATTATGGATATATTTGAATCCGTCAAACAAGAGGGATATGAGTTATTAGATAAAAAGACATTCAAAACAGTATTTGATGAATACAGCTCACATAGCTCGGACCCATTCTATTTAACATATCAAAACACTAATGCAAATTACAAAAAACGCCTAAATAAACCGCAGGTCACAAAGTTTTTAAGTGTAAATCCAAACTATAACCTTGTACGAAACTATAGAAAACTCATTCAAGGTAGGACCTATAAAGTACATTATCGTAATAAAAATAATTCATATAAAAATTTTAATGGTAGCTATCATAATCGGAGCCCACCTAGGTATACATTTATAAATCCTAATGATGCTAATAATTATCGTACCTTTGATGAGTATAATAATAATATGGTTATTTTTCAAAAGAAGAGAGGAAAAGGTGGTAAACGTATAACTAGACGCCGAAATTAATCTACGGCCTCTGCACTTTAACTGCATAATAATAGATATGCCTCGTGGTATTCCAAGTTACAATTACGAAGATGAAAGAGATAGATGGAATAGATATGAAGAGCGTATGAGACAGGAGTATAACAATCATAGGAGCGCATCACCAGTTTCAAGAGGTCATAGTACCAGGTCTCGCAGTAGTAAGAGTAGTAGCATGGGTAATTTACCGTTTCGTATAATACAAAAGAATGCTAAAAATACAATTACAGATGATGATATTATGGAGGGCAACATCATGGCAAACTTCCACGGTGAATTTAATGCAAAACGCTATTACAAAAAGAGGACTATCAAACAGCTCCTCAATGGAAATAGCCCAAAAAACCCATACACACGCCAGACCTTATTTCCGGAAAATGTAACATATTACAAAGCTAAAACGAAGACACGCCGTTACCCTATTAGTCGTCGGAAAAGAGGTACACGCCGCATTAGGGCATTTTAATGAAAAAATAGAGATTAACAAGTATGGTGGTGAATGTAATTATGATATTGAGGAGATGTATGGTGATAGATATGATATTGATATAGAAGACTACGACGATGAAGATGGTTCAGTGCGTGTTTTCTTGACACCCCTTTGACTGCTCGAGAGCGGCGAGCAGGAGCAATGCAAATAGCTGGTGGAACAAGACGACGGAAACGCAAAGTCCGCTCAAGGCAGACCCGCAAGACAAGACGCCGCAAAAATTAAAAAAAAATATTAGATAATAAGATGCCAGCAATTAGCATGATATCTGGTAATTTTGGCTACGGACGCCCACAAAGAGTTACTGCCTCAAGTGGTGATAAAATAGTCGATTCACTGACAACAAGTCTTACTACATATAACGCTGCATCAAATGGTCAATGGGTGAAAATTACACAAACAGAATATGATACCATGAGTTCTAACGTAACCGGAACAACTAAGGCCTCAGCAAATGATAGTGTCTTTAATCTTGCAACAAGTGGAACATTTTTCAGTTCGGGTTCAAATATCATTGGATTAAATGCAACTGGTGCAAACTGTCCCGCTATTCCTGCAAGCAATTATATGTACGGGTTAAAAATACGGACAGCTAATGCAGTTAGTAATGTCAAAGTATTTACAAATAATAATACAGTTACACAGCCATCCAGTTTTACTCAAGTTGGCTCTATATTACCTACTACCACAGCCAGCTCCGCAGTAAACTATTATGTCCTTAAAGGTGTTAATTCAATTAATGCAACCACTGCAGGCACAGTTGCACTACATATTGATGGATCGCCAAATATGCTTGGATGGGGACAAAATGCAGGTGGCTACGGAGTTCGCTACCTGTATTTCCCTATTTCAGGTTGCAATGTAAATATCAATACAATTGTAAATGCTAATCTGAATTTGGGAACCACATCATTAGCAATTCAGTGTTTGACAACTGCAACAAAACAATGGACTTAATACATCCAGATTTTAATGAAAAAATAGAGATTAACAAGTATGGTGGTTATACCGAAAAAATAGAGGGTGTCGGATTTCCACGGTTCAACATAGTTTTTAATCTCTTCTGCGAGGTACATCATAAAAGGTCCGAGAAACAGGATGTCTACCAGTCGGACCCATTGCCATTTTCCGAGTGTCGCTGGATTCATTCTCTAATTGTGGGGCAAGATTGTAATTCGCCGACTAAGAACTCCGTCAACCAAATACCAATTTTGTTGAATTTTATCAATAGCGACATTTATATCCTTGATCTCTTTTTTTGCGGCTTTATCATCTAATTCTAGATCATGCTGTATTTTATCACGATAAGCACCCTGTAGCGTGTTAATTTCATCTACAATATCTTGCCGATTTGATATAATAGACCCCTTCAAGGTTACCAAATTACGCTTGTATCTCTCTAATTCATTAATAATATTCAGTTCTGGCTCATAACTGGGCCTATTAGTAGGCATCATCGCTTCAATCCTGTTAATTGCAGCATCAATTGCATTAATTAGTGTCTGTGTGCGTAACATTCTTTTATTGGCTTACCATTTTATAATAGACAGATATTAAAGTCAATTTTTTGTTTTATCAAAAATTTGAGTTTTAGTCATTAATTAATAATTGTAAGCCAATTATTATGTCACTAATGTATACTTCATTAAAAACATTTGAAATAGAGAAATTACGAGTTGAAAAAGAACTGGCAAAATTAAAGGAAGAGAATGAAACTCTAAAGCGACGCTTGGATGCACTCGAGGCACTAATTCTAACACCTCAAACTCCAACCGAGGACCTTCTACAACTCGAGTCCCCTAAGAATCCATTTGATTAATTAAACAATTACAAGATTCTTAATAACTCCATCCTCAGTCACTAATGGAAAGCGAGCAAACAACGCATCATACGCCTCCTCCCTCCGCACACGTCGCCCATGACTTGGCTGTAACTCCAGCCAATCATTATAAGCCTTCATAATATCATTCATACGTGACCCATTTGCCTCCTCTGAAATCCGTACATGTTCATCACAGAAGCGCTCAAAACTGCTTTTTTGTCCAGGATAATACAACATTGCAGTTGCATCCTGTACAGCCTTAGGAACCTGCTTCTCAATACCTTGAGTGGTCATTCTCCACATTAGTTCATCTGCATAGGTCTGCACCAGGCGTTGCCACATGTAAGGAAACCAGACAGGATTTACAGGGTCCACAAGACCACCTGTAATCCGCTCATTGAATGGAATAACAACAATACGCCTCTTAATATTTTCCAACATCATCTTATTTTGGAAGTTCTTATCAGCGAAGGGCCCAACATCAAAGCGTGGTAGCGTATTACAAATCATGTGAATGTCTCCACAAGGTGCCCGCAGCTCTGGTACACGTGGGTCAATATAATTAAATTTCATATTCGGCTCAGGCTGCAAATCAAACAGCTTCTTCACATTGTTCAAACTAATTTGGGCATCACTGCCATCCAATACCATGAGCATATTGCGATTCGCAGCTTGCTCATAATATTTACTCTTGAGGTAACCTCCCGCCGTCAGAATCTCCTTGTCTACCTCAGCAATGTGTGACCCACATGCCCCCTTCAACAACTTGTACAGCGCCGTCTTTCCATTTGCCCCCGTGCCATACCAGATATAGATGCGATTTGGACGATGGTCAACAGGCTCCAACATATCTGCAAACACCCCTTGAATCCATGTTCGTAGTTCTTCATCTGGGAAGATTTTAGTAAGGAAGGCATCAATCTCGTGATTTATTGAACGATTAGGGTATACACTCATGGCTTAACTACCTTTTTAAAAGAACCCAACCGCTACTCAATTTTTAAACAGAGCAACAGGTGTAGGTCTTGCCCGCAATAGGATTCCCAACACATCCTCCAGTCTGGTAGGTGCAGACATTGTCAGGGAAATAGTAATTGAAGGTCCCGAGCTGGTTAGCACAGTAGTTGCACATCCAGGCACATCCGGTCCCAGCAGAAACAGAGAACTGGATGCAGTTGTTCACAGGCGTAATGCCCACCTGAGTGTAGTTCTCATGAGGGGCAGCTGTAACACCAAAAACGGCGGCAATAGCAGCGATATACTTGAACATTCTAGCTACTTAGTACCGTAAATGTTTAGGTGTCTAAGAGTAAATTGATAACCTAAACCAACCCCTAATTGTATTAATACATGGACAAAGTTGGCTGGCTTGTTAATGATTGCCTCACATGCATTCCTGGTACTCGTACCTTCTGGCATGATCTTATGTACTGGTTCCCAAAACTAGAGGACAAAACCGGTGGGTACACAGACTACTCAGTTCTCGCCGATCGTATTGAAGCACTGCCCAATAGACCTGATTACATCATTCGTAACGGTACCTATTTCAGAAAGCTAAATATTGATGTCCCCACATTCTGCCTCATTCAAGATACACGTAATAGTGCTCAGCAGACCGAGGTGATTAATAGTAGCACCGCAGTTGTCTTTGCCTCAAAGCAGACCTACAACCTTTACAAGGACCGTATTAACCCACAGAATGTCCGTATTATTGAGCAGTCAAGTGATTTCAACTTCTTCAAGCCGATGCCTGCTAGTCATCCAGATGTTCTTCCCAACTCCGTGCTTTTTATTGGCGACAGTTCCATTGAAAAGAAGGGATTTCATAGGGTTCAGGCAATCATTGATGCAATGCCCGATTTCAACTTCTGCCTGGTTATGAAAGATTACACCGACCACGACTCAATATCCCCTGAAAGCCGTCATCGTGTGCGGATTTTTAATAAGGTTGACCGTGAAACTGTTAGGCAGCTGATTAATTCTTGTGTGGTGGCGATCTGTACCTCTGGAAATGAGGAGGGCCATTTCGCTGGTATTGAAATCGGTGCCTGTAATATTCCCATGGTCACACGCCCTATGGGTTGCTACCTAGACCGCCAGAACGATATGCGCTGGGGCGAGTTTGCCTGGACCGACGACCAGTTCCCCGAGAAGATCCGTTATGTTGCAAAGAATCGCCATCTCTATTCCCCCCGTGAATACTACTCTAAGGAGTATACATTGGAGCGCTGCAGGGAGAAATGGACTGCTCTTATTGAGGAGTTTGTAAAGTGAACAAAAGAATATAAAGCATCAAGTACCCTACATGTAGATAATGTATACAGTTGAGATTTTATCAGGTCTCTGTAATGTACTTAAGGCATTTGCGACCGCCCTAAGTATTGATGAGCATGCAAACCTTTTACCACGACTTGACGCACATTTTGATGCAGACTACAGAGAGATTTTGGATGAAAGCCAGATCTGCTTTGACAAGAGTGAATTTGGGCTCTCGTTTGTAACAGCCCGCTGGCTACTTTTAGCAGACGAGCATGATGAGCAACAGGACTTGATTAATGATGCAAAGGCCCTTGGTGATCATCCCAATATTCGTAACAAGAGCCTTGTTCCACTCTTTTCACCTAAATCTATTGACTGGTTCTATGACCGCAGCCTGATCTGCGACCGTGTCTACAATCGTATAATCACGGGCATTGACCGTATTAAGTTCCTACCTGTAGTTCACAATGAGGTTGCACGCATCAGTAGCCAGTTCGAGGGCCCCACACTCGCTATTCAGATTCGTACATGGCGCCACAAGTTTGACCCGCCCCACATCTTCCAAATCCGTGACGGTGTTATTCGTGCATATAACTTTGAGACCTATAAGGCAGCAATTGATAAGTTCCTCCCTCGTGTTAAGACTGTATTCCTTACATCAGATAATGATAGTGTTCTTCCTGAGTACCAGGAGTATCTCAAAGACTATAAGGTCATTACCTATACACAGCCCCCTGATATTACTCAAATGCAGTATTCTGCTGCCACTATGTTAATTGGTGCTAAATGTGATATGCTGGTCTGCAGCCGTCTCTCAACTTACGCAGAATGTATGTGGTGGTTCGGTAAATGTAGGGCCGATGTGATTCCTGTATTCTAACTTAGAGCGCTCAACACCTAATATCTTATATGTATACATTTAAGATATTAGATGCAAATGATTACGAGGATTTCAAATATCTCATTAATGAGTTTAGAGAAACTGAGTTCACTCGAGATCGCTATCTCGAGATCCTGGCCCAGGTCCAGCGCTCTTCTGAGATCTGGCTACTTTTAGAAAATCGCCGGCCAGTTGCAACCGCAACTCTGATTCTCGAGCACAAATTTATCTTTAATGGTTGCATTTATGCACATGTCGAGGATGTCTGTGTATCTGCTTCACAACGAGGGAAGGGTCTTGGTAAAATGATTATGCAGCATATTATTCAACGTGCCAAAGACCTTAACTGCTATAAAATTACACTTGATTGTGCAGACCATAATGTTCCTTTCTACCTTAAATGTGGTTTAGAACATCGTGGAAATCAGATGTGCCAGCTTCTCTCTAATTTTCCGTCCATATAAAGCGCCCTAACAAATAAACCCCATATGAGTTTTACTGAAAAACGCAGGTTTGGTCAACACACTATTTATAGTTATGACCAAACCAAACATCGGTTTCGTGAATTTTTTGAAGAACTCTACAATACTAAAGAGTTGAATAAGCTACATTTAACCTCTGCAGATTATCAGAAAGAGGGCCTGTGTGATATTGAGACAGAGCTTCATAAACGTTTCTACAGAGAGATTAAGAGTCAGCCGAAATTCAAAGAGCTTTATTGCAATATGATTCGTGATATTCACGCTAATTTTTTCCCAGATGAACCACTCATTATCTACCAGTCTTTTCCCAGTGTTCGTTTCCAATTTATTAACAATATAAGCGTTCCCCCTCATTTTGACTCGGACCATATTGGGCAACACCCTATCGGTGAAAAGAATTTCCTTCTACCAATTACCGAAATGTTTGGAACAAAACGCTTATTTGTTGAATCTGCACCTGGCGCAGCAGACTATCAGGGTATTGACCTAGAATACGGTGAACTCTTCCACTTTAACGGAAATAAATGCATGCATTACAATGAAAAGAACACTGAGACCACTATTAGAATTTCGATGGATTTCCGTGTAATGTTGCTCGCCGACTACCTTAGATATACAGGTGCAGGCCAGATTACAACTACTAATCCCCGTGATCCTGAGAAGGGTCGTGTACCCACCAAAATGGTGGTCGGCGGATATTATCAGTTGGCCCTTAAAGGTGATTCTCTGGCCGAAATGATGCAGTGGCATCAGCAAAAAGACCTACTATTACAATCACGCCCATCTTTTGACGAGGCAGAGGCCCAGGCCTGCTACAATTACATGCATGAAGGAGACAATTTTGTTACTGAATTTAAGCAGACTGAGGCGCTTGAGAAAGCCATCTGTGACTATATTGGGTGCCGTCATGCAATTATGACAACCAGTGGAAATGTGGCTCTAATTATTGCACTTATGGCCCTCAACATCGGCCCATGTGATGAGGTTATTGTACCAAACTATACCATGATTGCATCCATCAATTCCATTAAATTTTTAGGGGCGCAGCCCGTCATTGTCGATGTTGACCCTACAACATTAACTGTGGGCCTTAAAGAGATTGAGGCCGCTATAACACCGAAGACAAAGGCTGTTATGCATGTCAGCCTTAATAATCGTCATGCTAATTTGCCCGCAATTATTGAGCTCTGTAACAGTAGGGGAATCAAGGTGCTTGAGGATGCAGCACAGAGTCTTGGATGCCACTCAAAAGGAAAACATTTAGGGACCTTCGGGGATATTGGCTGTTTCTCACTTAGCACCCCTAAAATTATTAGCACAGGTCAGGGTGGCTTTATGGTAACTGATAACGATGAATTGGCTGCTACAATGAGAAAAATCAAGAACTTCGGGCGGCGCTCGGGTGGTATTGACATTTTCGAGATGTTTGGTATTAATTTCAAGTTCACGGATATTCAGGCCGTCATTGGCCTAGAGCAGATGAAGAAACTGCCTGACCGTGTTATCAGAATGCGCCAGATATTTGATGCATATTACACTGGCTTGAAAGATGTGCCCCAGGTAAAGATGATTGCAGCACCAGACAATGAATGGATTCCTTGGTTTGTAGATATCTTTACAGAGCAGAGAGACCAGCTTGCCGATTTCCTAAAAGTCCATAATATTCAGACCAGAGCCACCTATCCAGAAATCAATAAAACCCCCATGTACGAAGATGGCCGTGAACTACTTGTAAGTGCATGGATTAGCACTCAGGGCCTCTTTCTCCCTACACATATTCTCATTACTAATGAGCAGATTCATCATATTTGTAAATTGATAAAGATGTTTTTCAGCAGTTAATTTTAAGCGTCAGCGCCATATTAAGGTAATGAGCGACCGACCAACCTGGGATGAATATTTTAAAGAGATTGTCCAGGTCACTGCTAAGCGCAGTCCATGTGATCGTTTACATGTAGGCTGCCTCCTAGTCAAAGACAATCGTATCGTGAGTCAGGGCTATAACGGTTTCTTACCCGGTGTTAACCATCAATCAATTGTCCGTGATGGGCACGAGCAGGCCACGGTCCATGCAGAGCAAAACGCTGTCGCTGATTGTGCTAAGCGTGGAGTCAGTTGTGATGGCTGCACAGCCTACATTACACATTACCCGTGCATTATCTGTTGTCGGCTTCTGCTCGCTGCAGGTGTTGCGGAAATTAAGTACATTCATGACTACAGAAATGATAACTTGGTCCCGTATTTTGCATCGGCAATGAAAGTCAGTATTAAACAGATTTAATACTGTGCGTAAAATAAGCTAAAATAAGTTCTACGGTACTATTGGGTAAATACCCAAATACGGGGTGGCGCAGAGGGAGCGCACTGGGCTCATAACCCAGGGGTCGGTTGATCAAAACAACCCCCCGTAATTTCTTAATATTAACAAATTTCTACCCAGTAAATGTTGAAATCTGTTAATAGATATGCCGGCAATCAGCACAACCGCCGCTGCACTCGGTTACGGCCGCACACAGAGACAACAGACCGCAACAGGTCCTCTCGCAGGACTTTTAACAACAATTGCCAGCTCTCTGAGAACAAATATAGCGAGTTTGAGAAACCCCTCTTTCTACAACTACTGGTGTGACGGGTCCGGTTATTATATCAATGACGGAGGTGGAGACATGTACGATAATGGTAATGTAACTACACCTTGGCTTCGTTCAGGTACAACCTATGTGGGAAACGGTGGTTACTCTGCAGGCACTTATCCCGCCGCTGTTACATATACAAATAATACAACAACTGTTACAGATACCGATTTCTCTTATATTTCACTTGGGTACACGCAATACAATAATGTATCACAGGACCCTACTTTCCTACCATTAACAGTCCTTGGAACCCGAACCACAACAGGCCAGCCATGTGGATGGCAAATAGGCGGCAACTCAGGTGCAGATGGCGGTGGTACATTAGCCTCAGGCACACTTTACAATGGAACAACAATTAATGGTTTCACTGTCTATGCTTTTTACAGACAGACCTATGCTGCAGGAGACCCATCTCATTGTAATCTTTTTATATTGCTAGGCCATCCAAACTGGAGTAGTGTTTTCGGCACTATCAATTCATTTGCAGACCCAGTTAGTAATGGTGGATGTGGATGTTACTATTACACAAGTGGTGCAGGCACAGCAAACATTCTAGCAATACAGTCACTGTTAAGTAAGAACTCAGGGGTTCAGGTTACTGCAGCAGAGCTGCAGACAATAGTGACAAGTTATACATCATTAATTAAATCTGCATTAGGTTATTAATCGCATTGATTAATCTCCGGTTATATTAGATGGATAGGGTAACCGCAGACAAATTTATGTTAAAACGAATAACACAAAAATACACAGATGAAGAGATAGATGCATTTATTGCTGCAAAGAGGCATGTAACAAATAATACAGGAGCAACAAAAGATTCATTTGGGAAAAATATTGGAAAAGATGGGTTTTCACCAATTTACAGCCGCACGCTTCCAATAAAATCGGTCCCTAAAGGTACACTTCTCTTCACCTATTACGCCGCCTCTGTACCCCCAGAGGATTACAGCCCAGAGCAAAAAGCTAAACACAGTTTTTCAGAGTTGATTGGGAGCAGCGTTATGCCATGCACTTATAATAAGGATACAGATACATTTACAGTTACATATTGCAAATATAATTTTATGGGAAACTATTATTATCCAGTTCCGTGTGCTGGTTTTGGTATTCTTGGCTATGATACAAATACCGCCGTTTCATGTCTTACAACAAGAGATGCAGAGGTGGCATATTTGAAGACAGGTGGCTCGCCTGATACTGCGGAGGTCCCAACAAAGATGAATATGGCCTTGGCAACCAATTTTCAATGGGTTGACTTTGATTTTAAGCGGGTTCAGCGTTGTGACCATATTGAAACTACAGGTAAATGTGATAATGGCAATAATTATGATATATGTCTCAATCCAGAATTTATAAGAGCTAAACGGCTTGCTGGGTATCAGGCAATTGCTTTTCCAGATAGAATTTGCGAAATTAGTCAGGGAAAACAAGACGGTAGGGATGTATTTTTAATGGATATGCATACAATGGGTAAACGTTATCAGGCATGGCTTGAGAATATTGTTAGTCATGGCAATCAAGAGTCTGATATCTTCCTGCACAATATGAATCTTCTTTGTTTAGAAAGTGATATAACATATGCATATGATAAAACCTTTCCAGCTTTTTCAGAATATTTTCTCTATACATTTGGTGAAAATGATCCTGTAGAATTAATGAATAGTTTACCAGATGACCCAATTATTATTGAACGCAGGCCTGTTGAAAAAGAGGGCGATATAATTGTAAAATTAGATGTAACCGTGAGCGCCGCAAATATACAGCAGTTTTTAGATACCTATATATTCCCATATACAGTTACACACCCTTTTAATATGTTTAACTCAAATGGATATGGAATACATAATGTCGATAATGTACCTATTCTTCTTGCGGAAAAGCCCCCGCTTTTAAAGAGAAATAATAATCCTACTAATAATCTTATAAGGAATAGGGGTCAGCAGCGCAATGAATATGAATATTTAGTTAATCATAATATTGCTGAAGTTATTTATAATATGAGAAACACTTTAGTATATGATTTAACCAAAAATCTTATACTTGTCATTGATGAAGCAGTATCAGAGAGAGGTAAGCCTATGTTACGTGGTTATACAACTGCTGATTTTAGACAGGACACCACGCCATATCCTATTGGATTATATGATATACCTTTAGTAGATAATAATGCGGCTGAGCGAGCCCTAAAAGTAAAGGTTCATCATGAGATGTTGAGTTTTATTAACAAAAAGGTATATGATAAATGCTTTATGCATGAATATGAAATTAAGGATATGTTAACAGGTGAAATATACAAGGTCCCTATAGGTCCATTTTTCAATGCTTTTACTAATGGATTTGCCAACCCAATTGCTCTATGTAATCAAATAACAATAGATTTTATAAATAGCTTAATATATACTTCTGGTTCTACAATGGAGGAGACTTTATTAAAAGATGGAATTAAAATAAATGCACAAATAATGGCACACTTCTTCATTAAATATCTGACCTTTCAAAAGATAGTTCTAACAATTTCTTCTATTCCTGGTTTCCCAAAATCACAGTTTTTAACTGAAATGACTGGTGCTAATATGCTTCATTATTCTACATTACCTGTATATTTAAATAATGTTCTAACTTCACAGCAAGAATTTTCAAAATATTTTATAGTAAAATATCCAGTAGCACAACCTAATAGTAATATACCAAAAATGAATATTTTCTATAGTACGCCATTATATAGAGGTAAATGGCGTTGGAGCTATGCTGACCTATTATTTACAGATGGACCGAGTGTTTTACCAAGAGCAAGACGTGTTGGTCTGCTTGCCGCCCCAGTAGAGGGTAACTTGACTACTAGTGCAAGTATTCCTGCTGGTGCAGGTCTGCATTCTACTAATGTTGGATTACCAATACCATTATCTACATTACCAAATGCTCTTGTATCTACTAATGCACCTACAGGTTTTCGTCCTATTCATAGCAATGCATCTCGGGCATTTATTAATCAATTATTAAGAGGTAGTAATCCAACAGCAGATAAAGGTGCTAATCGTCCTCCAAATAAAGGTGGTTCACGTTATAAAACACGACGCAATAATAGAATAAAAATGACTAAAATTAATATTAGAAATATAAGGAAGAATACTAGGAGAAATACTAGGAATATGCGAAAAATTATTAATCGTAATTTAGTTGATGATCTTGTCAAGCCAACTATTGTTACATTTAGCAATAGCGAAAAAGATATAATGTATTTACAGGCTATAAACCCTGGTGCAGTAATAGCTCATAATGAAATGGTAAAAAATGGACTCATTAACGGTTTCTTTATTAAATTCAGCGGTAAACCTCTCCAATACAAAACCGCCAACTAATAATCAGATAACAGTGGCCGGTGTAATATGACCTCTAAGGCGGGCCCAGACCCGCATAGCCGATGTTTCGTAAGTCATTGCCATCTCACCTACAAGTTCACAGTTCAGACCACCGTCACGAGTACTATAGTACGCACGACGGATGCCTGCTTTACGCATCTTCTCAATACAGGTGTTACAGGGACGACTATCACCGAGTGAGCCATCTTTCTTAACTCTAATAATCATAATGTCCATACCCTTCAATTCATGCTTTGGATAATTCATAATTGCGTCAATCTCGGCATGGACCGTGAACTTAATATTTTTGCGCATTTCATAAACTCGATCAAAGTATTTATTCTTCCCAAATGCACAGACCTTACCACCCTTTAATAGACAGGCTCCGTGTTTGTAATTGACAAATGAACTACTGGCAATAGCCTTCAGATCATCCAATGGCTTGCTAAAACGTTGCTGTAACGTCATCTTTGGTACCATTAAAAGATAGAGCTTTGCATCCGTCAGTTTTTTCTGCTAATTATAAAGTAATCTGAGTGTTAAAGTGTTTGCGACAAACCGGCAGATATTTATCCGCTCCACCTACATCCTCCAACTGGTCCTTATCACCCGCAACCTTCTTCGAGAAATGAGCCGCAGTTCCATCACGACACACTGCACAATAGGAACTCAAGCGCAGCAGATGTTCAGCATGAGGAATCAGTCGTAACATATCTCCAAAAGGCCGCCGCTCTGCATCACCATCCAATCCACTCACAACAACCTGCAGCCTACTGTTATCGGCCCAATCAGTCACTTTCTCATACAGGTCTCCGAAGAACTGCCCCTCATCAATCACCACAACATCATATCCCTTTACTGTCTCTTCATTCAGGTCCGAAAGCCTCTCAACAGCCATAGCAGGTACTGTATCAAGGTCGTGACTTGCAATCACCCCTTCCCCATAACGATTATCATGCTTGTAGTTCACCACCAGAACCTTGAATCCAATTGACCTATATCTCCGAATAAGACGGAGAAGCTCTGTCGTCTTCTGTGCAAACATACATCCCATAATAACTGTTAGATGACCCATGGCTTTGTTACCTTCTTATGTGTCGCTTATTAAGTTCAAATTTTAACCCCAAATTAAATAGTATGGCGAGACCGATAAAGATTGATGAATTGCCGGCCGTATGTATAACATTGGCCCGGCGACCAGACCGCTGGGCCAGATTTGCAGCACAGCCAGAATTAGAAAATCTCCCAAAACTGGAGAAATTTAATGCGGTTGATGGAAGAACAATAGATGTTGTTAATGATTTCCGTATAAATACCTTTACAAAGAAGAATATTATTGAGAAGAAGCGCCGAAGTCATTGGGAGCTTGATTCTATTGGTGGTGTCGGCTGTGCTCTATCTCACATTGCATGTTGGAAGAAGGCTATTGATAGCAATAGTCCCTATTTTCTTATTATGGAGGATGATGCAGTGGTCCCTAACGGGTTTGTTGATTTAATAAATGCTACTTTCAAGGCCCATCCAGAGTATAACAAATTTGATTTAATGATATTAACACGGGTTTTTAAACCTAAAACTTTGGAAATCCCTGAACCTCTATTTACAGAGGCTGAGAGCTTTGTATTAAGCCACTGTTATATTGTCAGCAGACGTGCTGCGCAGCTTTTCTATGCAGATGCCCTACCTATCTCTGGTCATATTGACCTCTATATGTCTACATTATCAAAGGTCAAGGGCCTACGTGTATTATGTAGTAGAGAACTTGCTTTACAGCAGGCAGGTAGTCCCTCTGATATTCAGACTAAACCTGTTTGCAGAATATGTGATGTACCAGTTGATTTTGAAAATGATTTTGCAATGATACCTCATTTTGATTGGAGATTAGCAAAAACTAGTGAATGGGTTCTAATTGCAGGTGTTGTATCCTATGTTTTATACACAGCATGGTGGCGCTCTAAAGAATAAAAACTATGATGGCCTTAGAAATGATTAGTCAAGGTCAACATCAATTGCTCCCTGACAGTACTCGGGCCAATCGTAAACCACGCATCCTCCGGTTTGATATAAGTAGTTTTGATCGCAGTATCACAACAGAGAACACCAACGCCTTCCGTTGGCGCTTTCCTAATGCACTCCGTGATATCACGGAGATGTCCATCGTCGGTGGAATGATACCTGTGCCTACCACTAATATGATGGCTCAAAGCAATCAAAAATACAATTACAGTTACAATAAGTTTACAGCTCTTATTGGTGCTACTACATACACTATTACAATTCCACCTGGAAACTATACTGCCGCTACCTTCGCCAGCGCCCTTAAAACACAGTTAGATGCCGCCACAGGTGGTGCAGTTACCTTTACAGTGGGTATTAACTCACTTACTGGTGTTCTTGATGTTAGCGCCAGTGCAGGTACATTTAGCTTCCTGTTTGGTGTAGGGGGATCTTATGTTGACCAAATAGACCCAACTACTGGTGCTATTCTAAAGGCCAACTCTCCCGCAGTCATGATGGGCTTTGCGCCCGCTACTAACTATGCCAGTACCGGTACAGCGCTCAGTTCACCTAATGCTGTTGACATGACACTTGTTAATAGTCGTATATACTTGTATTTCAATTATGATACAACACAAGATATGATTGCATTCGGACGTGGTCTTGGGCGCCGTGAACCCAGTGCAATTATCTATATGGATTCCACTGCAAATGATAGAAAATATCTTAATAAAGAGACTTACAGTCCATTAATTGTACAGAAACCGGCCCCTCTCGCTCGAGTGAATGCACTCGAGATCCGGTTCGAGGACATGTTTGGCAACCCGATCGATTTTGGCAACAAGGAGGTTCACCTTGCACTCGAGTTGACCGTGCTCGAAAATTAGTGCCTCTATGTTTAATATAAGTATCTCTAAAAATAAAAAATTGACAATCAAAATTTTTCTTAAAGATGGTAAGCCAAAAGTTATTCAAGCCAAATGTCCGTTAACGTTAATGCCTACAAGCTTACCCCTACTCAGACTCTCCTTACCCTCCAAGGGGGGGAACCCACTGGAGCCCACCAATCTCAACCACTGCATATTATTGCCGTGATTGATGTAAGTGGCTCAATGGCGGAGGAGGGTCGTCTTGAGAATGTAAAGCGCTCTCTGCAGTTTATGCTTCCTATGCTGACTGCCCGAGATCTGGTCTCAATTGTCACCTTTAATGGTGATAGTCAGATCAACTGTCAGGCTGTTGCAATGAACCCCGATGGTATTGCAACTGTAGAGCGTAACCTTATCCGCATCGCAGCCGCCGGCGGCACCAACCTCGGTGCCGGCATCCTAAGTGCCATGGATATATGTGCTGCCAACCCTAATAGTCATAAGCCCTGTGTGCTTCTTCTGACCGATGGGGAGGTGAATACAGGTATGCGTGAGAGCCCACAGTTGCTCCGTCTCCTCAGCACTTTCCACCGGGCCTATCCTAATCTCAGCCTCTACTCCATTGGTTACGGCCTGCAGCACAACACTGCACTCATGAGCGCTATGGCCACTGAGGTTAGCGGCGCCTACTCCATCGTGCAGAACCTGGAGCAAGTGGCCACAGTCTTCGGTGACATGCTTGGGGGCCTTGCATCCATTGTTGCACAAAACCTGGAGGTTATGATTCATAGCCACGGTAAGGTGGAGTCAAAGTTCCGCACCACCAGCTCGGCCACTCACATGCACATCCATCTGGGTGACCTGTATGCCGGCTCTGAGCAGTCCCTAATTGTTGAGGACCACGGTGACATCGTTGTCCGCTACTTCAATTGTGCAGCCGGCGAGATTCAGCTCGCTGATGTCGTTCATCATCGGGAGACTGATGGAAGCATTGTGACACAGGCCATTGGGCTCCGTCTTCGTCTTGCAACCTCAGATCTTATGACCAAAATTGCACAAGGTACAGTGACTCTTGCAGATGTTACGGAACTCATTGCCCGCCTGGAGGCCGAGCAGTCCAACCATGCATGGATTGGACCCATGCTCCTGGAACTCCAGGGTACCGCAGAGCAGCTTCGTCGTGGTGGCCTCAGTCGTCAGGTGACCGCCGCTGCTGCAAATCAGAGCGCCTGGTTGGCGATGGGCCGTGGTGTAACCATGATGAGCCAGGCACCTGAGGACTATGCTGATGTCTTCAGTACGCCGGCTCAGCGCATGGTGAGTGGAGGACTTGTACGGGCGGTTACAGGCCCCATAGGGGGTTCTGCAGTCCCTCCTCCAGCAGGCCATAATGTACTTAATTTGGCTGCTCCTTTCCCTGGACATCTGCCCGACCTGAATCACTTGGGTCCATTTGACGCACTGCAGGCACTTATAAGTACCTCAAATTCCAATATCAATGCAATTCCACCCCCTCCTACCACTCCTCCTCGTCTTGTGCGTCAGCGGGCAGTTATTCATGATCCTACCTATGATATCCCTGCATCTCTCGCACCAATCCCTCTTACTCGTGAGACTGGTGAGCAGCTCCAGGACCCTTTCCTGGCACGTGTACTCAACTTCAGTGGCCTGATGGAAGATGAAATTACTGAACCAACATCACAGGCCTCCTCCGTCTATGATGAGCAGCCTGATTCACCCTAAATGTCTCCTAATCAAAAAATCAAAAATAAAAACTGATTAAAGTGCTACCATATTTTTCTTCTAAGACACAATGCAGTACATCAGCGATATACATTTAGAGATGTGGGCATCTAACCCAGCATTTTATCAACAGATTCTCAAGCCCTCGGCACTATATCTGGTCCTGGCCGGCGACATCTGCTCTTATGAAAAACGGCAAAAGCTCAAGCCTTTCTTAGAGTTTTGTGCAGCAAACTGGCAACAAATCTTTATGGTCGCCGGCAATCACGAATACTATGCATATAAGACCCCTATGAGTAAGGTTGAAGAATGGCTCAGAGAGGAGTGCATTGCATTCCCTAATATTCATTTCCTACAGAAAGATACATATCTCCTTGAAGATAAATATACAATTATTGGTGCTACATTATGGACGCACATTGACCCACAGATTGATTATGAGGCCTATGCACAGATGAACGACTTCAAGAAAATCACAAATGATGATGGCACATGCTTCAAACCTGATGACTGTCGACGATTATACAAGGAGCATGCTAAGTTTATTGAAACTGAAACAGAGAAAGCTATATTAAAAGACCTGATTCCAATTGTTATAACCCATCATCTACCCAGCCCAACACTAATTCACCCGAAATATGCAAACTCACCCCTTAACAGTTGTTATGCAAGTCCCTGTTTGGAAAGTATGTTACTGACCCCTTCTATCTGGTTTTACGGTCATTCGCATATAAAACATATCAAAGATTTCAAACATACTAAATGTTGTATTAATGCTATAGGCTATCCTGGTGAGCGGCAGGCAGCACCTGAGCCCGCTGTTATGTCGCTACCAACGGTCTAAAATCCAGGCACAAGATACAAGTAAGTATGTCCCACCACACCCTTTTTATTAGCGACGGCGTCGGCTCAGTTGAACTCATGGAGACCTTTGGCGATGACCTTACGGTTGTAAATGCGGCCCGTGTCTCATTTGCCAAGGAGTCCAAGGAGATGTGTATCGCAGATGAGAAGCTCATTAACTATCTTGCAAAGCACCATCACATCACCCCTTTCTTTCACCCCCAGATTCGCCTCCGTATCAAGATGCCGATTTTTGTCGCCCGTGAATGGTTCCGTCATCAGATTGGCCTCTCTCGTAATGAGGTGAGTCGTCGGTATGTTGATTTTGAGCCTGAGTGCTGGCTTCCTGTTGATGGTCTGCGTGCACGTGACCCTAAGCTGAAGCAGGGGTCCAGGCCCGAGAATATCCCAGACAATGATATTGTCTTTGCGCAGATTGAGGATTACACGAAAGATACAATCGCCTTTTACAAGAAGCTGCTTGCAGATGGTGTGGCCCCTGAGCTAGCACGTACTGTCCTCCCTCAGAGTATGTACACCGAGTTCATTGAGACTGGGTCACTCGCTGCCTATGCCCGTATCTGTGGGCTGCGTCTTGATCCCACAGCCCAGAAGGAGATTCGTGAGTATGCTGCAATTGTGAGTCGACTTCTGGAGGATGCGTTCCCTGTCAGTTGGAAGGCGCTTAGCGCCGGTCACGCAGAAGTGCCTGTACCACAGCCTACCATGCAATCTGTAGAGCAACACATTCTTAACACAATTCAGCCCCCTGTAACGTCCACTCAAGAATCTGTAAAGGTCCTTAACGGTGTAGACCTCAAACTAAAATCTGAGACGACAATCGAACATTGGGGATGCTAAGCCAAATGTATCAAACTGCAGCTATTGCAGGATTTCTTATAGGTGCATTCTTTCGACTCGCATATGAATTAGACGGATATACTAATTGTTATTATACACTTAGTACACCTGTCAGAACTATTTTGTGGCTATCATGATATCTTCATAATTTAAGCAGTATATTTTAATATAACAATACCAGACCCGCCATTGCCACCCGCTCCTGCGCAACTACTGCTACATGCTCCGCCTCCACCACCTCTACCTGTATTGGCTGCCCCTGAAGCCCCATTCACTAATATTCCGCCACGTGCACCAGAACCACCTGCACCATATGTCACTGCGGCCCCAGACAATGATGATGATACACCGGTCCCACCGGCCCCTCCTGTACCAGCCACTCCATTAGAACCATTTCCCCCAGCTCCACCGCCTCCACCACCCGAGCCGCCAACAGCACTACCTGAGTTCCCACCGCCATTACCGCCCGTTGCAGCACTTACAGAGCCTGATTGTGCAGTACCACCTACACCGACACCAAGTGGTGCACTACGACTTCCATTTCCAAGGCCACCACCCAGCGCTGTAATAGTATCAAATACAGAGTCACTTCCACTTGTTCCATTGAGATTTGTTCGTGTAGCTGCTCCACCAGTTCCACCAGCACCAACCGTAACAGTATATGAAGAGCTTGGAGTAACTGCTAAAATACCTGTTAGTACCATGCCACCACCTCCACCAGCACCGCCACCTGTGTCATAACCGTTGCCGCCACCACCACCACCACCAACGACAAGATATTCTACACTGGTAACACCGGATGGTGCGGTCCACGAAGTTGTACCGGTTGTTGTGAAGCTAACAATTTGTATTGTTGGTTGATTACGAAAGATTTTTCCATACCCTAACTGTCCCTCTAAAGAACCCAGACGAATAGGCATACTCTAATTATATGCTGCAAACTTCTGCTTCCATTTGTATCTTAATATCTCACCACCAAACTCATAACACTCTCTTAATGTCCGACTAATCCAATCTTTAATAATATCTTCATTATCCTGCGCTCCATCATAATCAAACACACATACAAGTTGGAACTTCTTCGCTAAAAGCTCTGCGGTAATCTCCTCATCAGAGTCATAATCATCTTCATCAATTGGTTCATATCTACAGGTATTTTCAAATGAACCTGTAACGTAGTTAATACAACATTTAGGACATGCTGTTTTTGGATTCATCTCTAAATCCTGTATAAGTTCATCCCGCCACTGTTTTGTGAAATCCTGTAACATCTCTTTAATTGTATTATAATATATTTAAATAGATATGTTTCAAATCATAAAAGCTGTATTAGACTATGTGAAGTCATTTTTTATAAAACCGAAGCAAATACAATTAAGGGATATTGAGGCGCAGCTCCCTTATAATCCAATGGATGATTTACCACCTATGAACATGAAGGCGGAGCGGGAGTTTGCATTCCGTATCTGAAAAATTGACGCCTTCAGGGTACTTAAAAGTATGCAAGCCATAAGCCATGTCACTCGCCTCTCGTTACCCTTATAAGCCAACCGTCGCCCTCTGCTTTATGGTCTACGACCAACTGGACCATGAGACTATCTGGGATGAATGGCTTGCCGGTCATGCCGACAAGTTCCATGTCTTTGTCCATGGAAAGCATCCTGTCCGTATTGGACTGAAGTCCGTACCCGTAACTGTAGTTCCCTCAATCCCAACGGAGTGGGGTACCTTCAGTCTTGTTGAAGCACAGGTCCATCTTCTCAATCATGCACTGGACCGTCATTCAGCCATGAAGTTCGTGTTCCTCAGCAACAGCTGTATCCCAGTAAAGTCTGCTGACTATGTGTATGAGCATCTCATCGCCGACTACCCCAGCAACATTCTTCTCAGCCCCCCTGCACAGGTAAATCCTCGTTACAATAATGTTGCTCTGCCTCCAGAGCATGTTGTCAAGCACAGCCAGTGGACTATTCTCAATCGTCCACACGCCTCCTATATCACCATGCACCTTGAGACAATGCGCAAGGCCTACAAGGATGTCATCATCCCCGATGAGAGTGCATTCGGTACAATCATTAAGATGGGCTATGGCTTTGACCGACAGGTAGATACCACCACCCCAACCACTGCTGTTGACTGGGAACATGGGGACCCGAGTTACTATCATGATATTAGTGCGACCACTCTTGCGAATCTTATCCATATGACCCCCTCAATGTTTGCCCGTAAGTTCTACCCTCATTGTACAGTGGATGATACCAAGTCTCTAATGGGATTCCTTGCAATGCATGAGGTGCTTTAGAGTAAATAATAAACTGCGTATAAAATATAAAGAAAATGGGTTTCATTGATTTCAAGATTTATGCATCTATCCAGGCGGTGGTAGTTTTTTTACTTGTATCCCTTCCATTTACATACAAGATTACTAATGGTTTACTTGGAGGTATAATTGGTAGACTAGCAGATTCCTCCGGTTGCCCTACCATGCTGGGCCTAATAGTACATTCCATTGTTTATGGTCTTATTGTGTACGCCCTAATGGTTATTAGAATTTAAGGCACTCGATAGCCTGTACAATAACAATTAGAATAGCTTTCTATAAAACCTAAACAATCTTTATTATTATTTAATAAATGTATCGTTGTGAGATTGTTACTCCTGCAGGACGACGACGTTATTTGGAGATTCTTTATAAATATCTTAAAAGTCAGCGAGCCGATTTTGCAGTCTGGCAGCTTTGGCAAAATACAAGAGATGTAGAGGATATTAAATATATGGATAAATTGGCTGCAGAGAATGATTGGATTACTGTTGTTAAACCGAGTTGGCCTTATCATGATAATTTCAGTATTTGCCCTTTTTTCCAATTTGCTAAACGTGAAGACACTATTTATATTCGTCTTGATGATGATATTGTGTTCTTGAGCCCTAATTTTATTAAAGAGCTAGTTGCAAAACGTATTGAGATGCCACAATATCTGTTTTTATATCCTAATATTATTAATAATGCGGTTATTTCACACCTACATCATAGAAATGGATTAATTGATTTTAAGGAGAATGCAGGATATTCATGTCTGGATAATGTTGGATATTTTAATACATCTTTTTGTGAAAAACTTCATAAAACATTTATTAACGATATTAAGAGTAATAAAATGGATAATTGGACTAAATCATGGAATCTCTGGATTTTAAATCATTTTGAAAGGGTCAGTATTAATTGTATATGTTGGTTTGGAAAAGATATGAGAGATAAGATTTGTAATGTTGCACCAGAAGAAGAAACATTTTTATCTAGTGAAGTTACGAGGCATCTGAATGTATATAATGCAATTGTTTCATCCCCTATTTGTGTACACTTTGCTTTTTTATCTCAACGTAAATACATTGAGGGGAATACAGATATACTAACACAATATAGAGAATTATCTACATTTCTAAATCTCGAGTAATTAACTGTTCTCGAGAGCAAACAACTTTTAGAAAATCTTCAGCTTGTAAAAATTTTTTACAGGCTCAAGAATTTTTTATGAATCTGAGAACACTCGAGAACGGCAACTTCGTAGGCACATCTCTCGCTGCGAAGCAGAAATATAGATAGGTCCACGAAGCTTTGGAACCTCAGGAATACCAATATTTTTATATTATAAATCTATAGAATAATTTAGAAAAACTTGAAATTCCTTAGCCGCCCTTAAGAGGAGCTAAGCCACTAAAATGCTCCAAGCCTACAAACTCGCACAAGCCATCGCCGTCGCCCTCAATAACAAACAGGAGGAACTTGCCGCCTGTAAATGGGCCGACGGTGAGTCCAACACCGACACCGACTTCAGTAATCTTGCCGCCGCCACTGCCTTAGAGTTATGGCCCTCAATAGAGGATAAGGGTGGTCTAACCCTAGAAGCAGCCACTGCACCAGACATCAATCTCACCTTTAAGAACACAGAGGGCAAGACCATTAAGGCAAAGATTGAATTAAAGAGTAGTAAGTCTGCCACCATGCCTGGGTCCACTATCGGTAAACTGGACATCAATCAACCTATGATCTTCTGCCTGCGTACCCCCACCCACTATAAGATACGTGCCGCCCAATACCATCAAGCTATGGGAGAGTCCGATTACGACCTCTTCCAGGACCGTACCCCAAGACCACAGATTAACTTCAATAAAATGTCAGCTGAGCCCGCAGAATACTTAGAAAAAGAGAAGAGTGCATGGGTTGAACATTATGCAGCCTGTGCCGTTAGGCGCATTACCGCAGCACCCAATAAGTCCTGGCAAGATGACTTAACAAAGGCCATCATTGACCAATACCTTAAAAGTACTGACCTTGCCACCATCACAGAGCGCAAAGCTACTCTGAATCAGAATCAGTAGAGCTGTCATCAGTTGGAGCAGGACCAGTAGCCCCCGTTGAAACATTATTTATAACGTCTAGTCTATTATTCCGCCTATTTTGCTCATTAATACTTTCATTTTCTTGAATGCGCCACTGAACCAAATACTCATTCCATGCAGGAGTAATCATAGTGTTAATGGAATCATAACCAGGGTCATCTGGGAAGACATCAATCCGTTCAGGATTATTACGCATCTTTACACCAAAGTATATTGAATAGTTACCAGCCCGAGCAACCGGACGCCCAGTTAGACTGTATCGTGTAATACTTTTTATATCAGCTCGTCGTACAAAGGTATACTTTAATAGAATCCATTCATTCACTACTTGTTGTGCAGAGGATTCGGACGATACAGACATCTTAATGGCTTACCAAAAAAGAACCATACTTATTACACTCATTTTTTACAACATCTCATTATTCTCGCAAAAGCTCATCAATAAATCCGCTCGCATTTGTCTCATGTTTGAATAACAGACGACCAATATCTGCCTGTGACCACTTATAGTCCACGAGCCGATTCATCGTTGCATCCTTCATTGCACGACCGAACCAGCGTTCATAAATGGCCGCAATATGCTGACGGCGCAGCCTCTTGAACTCCAGCTCCATATCAATCCGCCCAGGGCGCCGCAATGCAGGGTCCAGTGCATCGGGATTATTAGTAGTCATAATAAGAATACGCCCAGGGGTCTCAATGATACCATCAAGCATCTCAAGAATAGCACCCAGAGTCAACTTCTCATCATCCTCATCATCTTCATTACGCCGCTTACCTCCATCCCTAATAATAATGGCCTGTGGCGTCGCAGGTACAACAGTATCCCTAACAGTAGGCTCTCCAATATGACGAGGCTTAATAACCTCCGCCCAACCATTACAGTCAACCTCTTCCAGAACATAGATGCGCTTATGCTGTGGAATCTTCTCACCACCTACATATTTTTCTAGAAAGATCTCCTCCAATTGACTACGGGTTTTAATTTTATTCATTGGAACAAGAATCAGGGACATCTGCATATAATTTGCAATAGCCTTAATACAACTTGTCTTACCTGTACCTGGCTGACCATGAAATAGAAGACCGAGTGTATGAGGCAGGCCCATTTTTGTATATCTTTCCTTATGCTTGAAGGCCTCTAGACGATGGATAAGTGCCTCTTTCCCTTCGAAGAAGAGATTGTCAAAGGTTTTCGTTGTCTCTAATTCTACTGAAATACTATCGCTACGTCTGCCAGCCACTACAGGTTTAACAATACGTAGTTTGAATGACTTGGTATCAAGATACTTATTGTAGGCTTTTTCACAGTCCATAACGAACTTTGTCAAGAGACTTGTAGCCCCCTTGGTTCTCAGAACAAGTGTCAGATGCTTCTCCTCATGTTCGTGGGTCTCACTTTCACGATTCAACATTTGCTTGTCCCTTGTTGCATGCTGTGTCTTAGTATATAGCAATACTTCAATCTCCGCAGTCAACTTAATACCTTTAGCGGTGTTGACGGGCAATGGAGGTGTGCTAATTGTACTATCATCATTGAGACCGGCGAGAACCTCACCAGTCTCCATGCTGTTAAGCTGCTCGGCGCCAACATTTTTACAGATATAATGAACAATTGCACGCATATTATCCTCCAGGTTCGCATAAGGTGTACAACCAATGCGGCGTGTAATCACACCATGAAATGCAACCGTGTTGTACTTGGGTGTCATAAGCTCGGTCCAGGCACGCTTAATCTCCTCACGCTTGTTGAAGAGCATCACGACGACCATGATATACATGAAGATTGCATTGTCACGCCCTACAAAGAGGGCAAGGAGTGAAAGGGGGTCTTGGCTTGTGAACATTTTTGGCTTACAAATCATAACAATACCAGAGCTCCTCAGATTTTTTAACTTACCATCTCATAAAAAAAATGAGACAACTTTTATAATAATCTAATTGTAAGCCATCATGTATTTCATTATTAATCTCTTCAAGCGTTTCACCCACAGCCCTGCCATTACAGGTACTACACTCGGTCGCTGGTCAATCGACTACAGTTACCGAACAATTAATAAGAAGATTGATCAGTCAAATGAGGATCATTGCGGACCTTGTGGTAAAGTAAACAAAAATACAGTACTTCGTGAGATTGATGAGTTCTATTTCCTATGAGCACTTAATGTAGGAAGTGTGTGCGCTCACCGCCCTTAAAGGTCACCTCCCCTGGTTTTGACCCGAGTTTCAGGTTCCCCACAGTTGTGGCAACACACGGTACATCTTTTTTATAGACTCGTGTCTGCGCCTTACACAACTCCGCCGCATACGCCAGGTCCTCTGGCAACAGCACATCGGTCTCCACAATTACGTGCGCCGACGGCTGCTTGTCCAGATGCACCCAGTAGTAATCCTTCTCGGCGGCCAATATAATAGCCCAGTTCTCAGTGTCCCGCTGCCCCACCTTATAGGTGATTCCGTTGTTGATGTAGATTCTCATCGTGGCTTGGCTTGTTTTCTCATCCTTAAAAAGTCCACCCACCATTCATCAAGTTTTTTTAAGTATCCTAACTATTCCAAAGTGACATCCGCTTTATAGTCCTCGATATTCATAGGGAAGTAGAGTCCATTTAATGGCGGGCACCACTCCATAGGTGGGAAGGTATATGCAGTCAGTTTACTAATACGTTTAATAACACCAGGAACAGCATCAGGGGTCCCATCAATTACGAAATAGCCCCACCCTGCTGGCAACCAAATACCCTTTAAACAATGGTCATTAACATAGAGTGAAGGTAGGTTATGGTTAATCGGCTTCGTGCAACGCCAGGTACTACTGTGACGCAGCTGATAGAGGGTTGCAAAATCCCCCCTAACAGTAAACCCAAGCAGCTCATCCTCAATGTAAAGAGGATAGAGAATTGTGGCTAGTTCAGCAGGTGATGTCTTGAATGGATTTGGCACAAAGGTCAGTGTTCGACTTACTGCAGAAGGTACAACGGGTGCCTCTTCAGCAAACTCATAATCATCATCTTCATGATCAGTCTCAACAACAGTACCCATAATGATGATGTCTTCAGGTAACTTGTACTTTCCCAACACATTCTTAAAGGTAATCTCTGCAGGCCTCATATGTAGGCATCGTCCAAGTGCCTCAACGAAATCAGTAATTGTCTCTTCATAGGTCTTGTCATTAGAGTGACAGAAGGTATTGAAGTTAAAGGTGAGCCATCCGCCAGGGTTTTTCTGAATCTCTTCCATATGCCCACTAAAGATATGCTCCATATCAGACATAATCCAGAGGCGCCCACCTAGACCTCTGGCCTGACGACCATAATCATACTCTGTTGCATAAAATGTGGTTCCTTCTACGGTCATACCACCAGAGAATCCATAGGTCTCAGTGTAGATAGGAATGTCATATGCTGCTGCTACAACCCGCTCGATAGCAATTTTAAAGGGATTTTGGACTAGGGCATACTGTGGACTAAAGTCCTTGGCAACAGAGATTGCAGCAATCTCATTCGTAACTTGGTCAAGATCAGTGGCTTGCATTTGGCTTGTGTGGCTTACAATCTCCTAAAAACAAAAACAACATCAAATTTTCTTGGGTTATAATCATTAACTCAGAGCAGTTTTAACAATCGCTACAACAATCCCCATCATCATCAATAGCCTCCTGCTCTTTCTTGAACTGTGCCTTAGCGGCCCAACCAGCCTTCGCACCTACCTGTACCTGCAGATAGCACCAATGGCCACCTGCATCAGTCTCCTTTAGATATATCTTATCACCATTTGTAAGGGTAACATCATACACCATTCCAAGAATGTTATCCAGTTTCCCTTTAATAGAGTAGACATTTGCTTTACGTACAGCAGTGTTGTTCAGTAGGATCCAGTCGTCTGACATCTTATTGGCTTACAATTCCCTAGAAACAAAAACAACATCAAATTTATTCATGTATCATTTATTCATCAATCTTTACAGTCCCATCCACAACCTTCCAGAACCCCTCCAATAGTTCACGCTTCATCTCTGCCTTATCACTCATTAATTTGTCAATATTTCGTGCACGTTCAAACTCCTGTGTATAGAAGATACGATAGACCTGAACCACCTCCTTCTGGCCCATTCGCACAGCACGGCCAATAGCTTGGTCCATCATCGCAGAGGTCCACCACGGCGACATGAACACAACATTGTTAAAGGTCTGGAGATTAATCCCCACACCACCTGCCTGTAGCTGCAGAATAATAGCACAGCGGTCGGTCTCTGCATTTGCAGCCTTAATTGTCGCTTCACGTGCCGCAGCAGTCATAGACCCATCATAGGTATAGACCTTGTCCATGAAACCACCCTCAAGAAGGAAGTCCTTTAATAGACCGATCTCATCTTGAAAGTGGCAGATAATAATATATTTTTGTTGTCCCTTTTCTTCATTACCCTCAATAATCTCTGCTAGTTTAATGAATTTAGTGCTTGCTTCGTCCCAGTCCTGGCGCCTATAGGTCTCCTCGTTACGAACAGCCTCACGACGACGGGCCTCAATAAAGACCTGCGGATGCACTGAGATTTGCCGCAGACGCATCAGTTGCTTGAACACCTCGGCCATATCAATACGGTCACGTTTATAACGCTTACTGATAGCATCATCTGCTGCACCCTGAATAGCAAGATAGAACTCACGCTCTGCCTCGGTCTCAAAGTCGCAGATCACATCATGAACCATAGGCTTTGGCGGTGCATCAGGAAGAGTGTCACGTAGAGAGTCAATGCTTCTGTGCATCACAAGGTCCTTGGCCCAGTAATACATATGCTTTGCCCATTTTAGTGGCTTACGCAAAGGCACCCGCAGAAAGGCGAAGAGTGCCACCACATCCGTCATCTTATTGACGATAGGTGTTGCAGTGAGTGCCCAACGGCTGGTTGCCTCCAGTTTCTTACAGGCTTTGAAGAGTCTGGACCCGACATTGCGAATCTTATGAGCCTCATCCAAGATAACTCGGTCCCACGGCATATTACAGATTGCGGTATCACGGAGAAGCTTATCCACATTAGTAAGATATGCCTCTGGACCACCATTCCGCTTTCCCGCCGTTAGAACCCATGAATGATTCTTAAAGGTGAACACCGCAAAGCCGCAACGCTCGAGCACCGTCGTCCAGGCACCGATAACGGCGAGAGGAGTCAGGATTAGAGTGCGAAGCACAGGACGATTCTTCATTAGACCAGCCATCTCGATGGTCTTACCGAGACCCATCTCATCACCGAGGATGCCGCCGAAAATCGGTACACCTCTAATAGTTGTTCCCTCCTTTTCCTTCTTCATCATCCACTCAATTGCAGCAGGTTGATGACTGAAATAGGTGAAGTCTTGCCATAGTGGCTTGATATTCTGAGGCTTGGAGGTATACATTGGCTTGTTTGTAAAAAAGAATTGGCCGCCAGTTGTTTCAGTTTTTTTATTACTAATTCACTAATTGTTTTGAATGATAACTCTTTACATAATCTGCATGTAGTGCTCACGGTGCTTAGGAATAGTCACCCCAATATCCTCAAGGTTGCAGCGGACCGTCCCTACAATGTCAAGGAAGCTATTTGACACAGACTTAAGTGGAGCAAAGCTCTCCTCACAGACAATGAAGCCCCACGAGTCAAGGCGCTTAGTCAGCCCCTTAAGGTCAAACCCGAGGGCTGCATTGGGACTGTAGAGGATTCCATGGTCAGTACAGCGCATCATTGCACCAGACTTGTTGGTGATGCCCATGATACCCTCCACTTTTCCCAGCCGCTGAAGCAGATCAGGCAGAGGCTCAGACCTATAGGGGTTGGGATAGAGACAGAGCTCGATGTCGGCCGGCTCAGCGCTCTCTTCAGGGAAGTCCAGTTTCGGCTCCCAGCCCCCACCACTGCAGGCTTTACTACTAGTGATAATCTTGAAGCTATCGTTGCCCCGTGGCCTATCAAAGTAAATCTCCCTGGCCGGTCCCAGAGCAGACTCCATATTCTTGACAAGCTCCATGAGCTGGTCATCGTAATAATCATCAAGGAAGATGAGCCATCCATCCCAACAGATAGGGCTGTCAGATACCTCATCGGGCGGCTTGACACACTTAAGTGTATACCCTGTGGTCTTCACTGAGCCTCTGTAATGGTTCACAGTATAATGCTTACCGGTCCTGGTAGCAATTGCTATAACAGAGACCTTTCCCACAGTAAGGGCAGCTTGGAGTACATCTTCAATGGGCAGAGCCCAGGGGTTCTCGAGTGCAATAAATGGCATGGCTTGTGTTGGCTTGTACATAAAAAAGAGAGGGATGTTGTCTTCAGTTTTTTATTTTTGTAATATGTCTTCTATGTGTTTTTACTTAGATGAGAAGAGGACAATCAGACTAAGGAGGAGTGCAACGAGACCGAGGTACATAGGCAGTGTGTTGCCTTGGGATGACTTGTACTTGGCCTGCAGCTCAGCGAGCTGAGCAAGCTCACACTCACGAAGCCTATGCTCCTCAGCCTCAATGATTGCACGCTCAGCGGCCTCCTTGGCGGCTTGCTCAGCAGCAGCAAGGGCTGCACGCTCCTCGGCCCACTCGTGCTGGGACTCAGCGACATACCTGCGGTTGATCTCAGCAAGTGCGGAGCGAATCCAGTGCATCTCTCCCTCCAGCCCGTAAGAGTGGACTTGGATGAGCTTGAGCATGCGCTCCAGCATCTCCTCATCCTCTGTCTCAATGAGGTGATGGATGTAGTCAATGCGCTCCTGGAGTTCAGGGGTGGGCTCAGGGAGGACCTCAGGCTCGGGCTCGGACTCACTCAAATCCGGCTTGAGCTCTGACTCGGGCGCAGACTCCTCTTCAGAGGAGGGCTCAGGCTCCCTAGAGGGCCGCCGACTGCTGGCCTTTGAGGGGATGGGCAGTGCCACAGAGGCTGTGCTGCTGCTGTCACTCTCCACATGCTCAGGGGCCTCTGCAATAGTAACATCTGACTCTGTGACAGTGGGCTCAGGGGTGGGCTTAACGGAACGCTTCGTGATACGGGGCATGGCTTGTAAGTGGCTTAGCTTTTGGCTTACAACTTCAGAGAACAACCAGCGCTCTTCAAGTTTTTTGATTATATGGATGTACCTATATATCTATAAGAGTAGTACACTAGGTATAGAAATATACATAAAAAAGAGTGGCTAATGCCGTTCTTTTTTGGGTTTTGAGGCTTTTCTTTTTTGTGGGTTTGAGGCTTTGTACTTTTATCTGGGTTTTGAGGCTTTTCTTTTTTTTGTTTTTGCCTTTTAACTCTCTCATTACTGTACACACATTACTGTTCACTTACCGCCAGCACCGCCACCGGTCTTCTTGCGGTCGGTGTTGCTCTTCTCAGCGACAGAGAAGCGCCACTCCTTGCCACGGTAGCGGACTGGGTACTGGTTAAGTAGTGCCACAGCCTTAGCCGCATCAGTAGAGTTGAGCATCTCTACGAAGATGAAGGGGCGCTCCTTGTTGGCGACTATGTCCCGTGGGCGGAACACATCACGGACAGGGCCACACTTAGCGAGCAACTCACGGACATCCCAGAGCACTACGGGGTCACCGCCCATTCCCTCAATCTTAACAGACGAGGAGTTGGCGACGGCCACAGGCTTCCCTGGTTTCTTACCTTTGCCCGTGTAAATGGGGCGCAGGTTCTTCTTGACGTCCAGCCACCGAGTGAAGTCCCGCTCACGATCGTGGTCATCACGGTCGTCGCCGTTCCACTGGAGCCAATCCTCAAACTCCAGCATGTCCAGGAGAGGATGGCCCTTGAGGGCGGCTTTGGCGGCGGCTTCGGCCTCGGCGGCGAGTGCTGCTTCTTCTAGTCTCTTACGGTTCTCCTCTTCACGCTCTGCCTGGACACGAGTCAACCATTCCTGGTCATACTCGAGCATAGCGTCGTACCAGCTCATCCCATCTTCAACTGCTTGAGAGAAGGGATCGCTGCGGAGTTCCTTGACGAAGGCCTCACGGCTCTCGTCTGCTGCTACTTGCTCGGGGCTGCGAGAAGCCAAGTAGGCCGCCAGTTTGGCAGCCTCCTCAGCACGCATCTGCTCCCGAGTCTCCCAGACCAGGTCCTCCCACTCCTCCTCCCCCATGTAAGGGAGGTGGTCATGGTTGGGCCAGGGTCCGTCATTCAAAGTCCACTCAGCGAACTCACGTTCGTGAGTGACGTAGAAGCCCCAGTTGGTGATTAGACCTTCGGGCATCTTGATGGCTTGGGGGTTGGCTTGGGACTCTAGGACAACGTGAACGGCTTGTGGGCAGGTTCACGGTCAAGAGCGGGGGGGTCTCGGAAACTTGAACGGCTTTCGGGGCAGGTTCAAGGTCAAAGACAGTAGCACAAAGCTAACTTAAGACCTAGAGAAATACCCTAATTCAATTTTTTTTTACACTTGAGCTAGAGAGAAATAGCTACTTGAAGAGCTATATTTCAAGTCAAAAAAAAAATTGAATTAGGGGTTTTTGCTAGGGTAGAGGTCAGTCCTAGACTAACAAGCCCCTTTCGCCCTACAAGCCCTACAAGCCCTACAAGCCAAATGTCCGTCGCCTCGTCTTCAAGCCTCTCTACCTCCGTCGTCATGTCTGCCGACGAACTCAAGTCTTTCATCAAATCCACCATGCGCCATGCTGAGAAGGAGGTGCTGGAGGCCGTACTAGTAGCCCTGAAGTCCAAGCGCAAGCGCCGCACTCCTGAGGAGATTGCAGCTGACGCCGCTAAGCCTAAGCGCCCTATCTCCGAAAAGCAGAAGCACTGGAACGCATTCGTGTCCCAGGTGCACGCTGAGATGAAGGAGGAGGACCCCAAGGCCAAGCGCACAGATGCAATGAAGCGTGCCAAGGAGCTCAAGGCAGAAGGTAAGATGCCCGCTGGCCTTACTGATGCTGAGGACTCTGACGCCGACTCTGACGCTGAGTCTGTTGCCCCTCCTCCCAAGAAGGCGCCAAAGGCTGCAGCCCCTAAAGCCGCAGCAAAGGCTCCTGCAAAGGAGAAGAAGGAGACTCCTAAGCCTGCAAAGGCCGATAAGAAGTCTGCTCCTGCACCTAAGCCCTCCAAGACCGCTAAAGCTGTGGCCGCCCCTCCTCCTGAGTCTGACTCAGAGGACGAGGCACCTGCACCTCCTAAGCCGGCTGCCAAGAAGGAGAGCCCCAAGGTCAATATCCTAGCGAAGCCCCATCCCCCTCCTGTTGCAGACTATGATGACGAGTCTGATGACGATAGTGAGGCTCTCAAGGCCACCACTGTCGGCAACAAGAAGGTGCTGATGAGCAGTCTCGGTGAGTGCTGGGAGCAGCTCCCTACTGGTGGTATGGGTCCATGGCTCGGTCTCTTTGACCCCAAAACAAAGAAGATCAAGCCTGCCCCTGAGCCTGAGTTGGAGTAAATCCTTAGCTATCTTGAGTTAAACCTGAGCACCCTCAAAAAAAAAAAGAAAAGCCTCAAAACCCATAAAAAGTCTAAACTCCCAAAACAAATAAAAAGAACCTGCACAGAGCAGCCTCTTTTTATTTGTTAACACCCTAATTGTTTTTATCTACGCCGCCTAGTAGAGCGCCCACGACGACGGCCTCTAGTTTTCCTACGCTTCCCTCCCATAATAGGCCCGCCACTGTAGGCCATCCCCAGAGCACCAAGCTCCCTGCCACGGTTGAACGCCATAGGGGGAGGCCTATAAGGCTCTTCGGCTAAGGGTATAGGACAATACTCTGCAAAATGCATTGTAGGGGACTCAGGCACATAGCTCCGAATATATTCATATGCTGTTATATTATTCTTTACAAGATTTTCAATATCTGAGGGAGGGACATATCGCCAGAAAGGCTTCTCTACACGGAAAGGGTCTACATATTCTTGGCGCCCCCCAACCCGTGCCTGAACCTCTGCTATCAGCGCCCCTTCCTTAGCGGGATCTGAGCAACCAATGTGGTAGAGATGTACATTATAACCATAGCGGTCAGCTAAATCCTTCAGAGCATCAAACTTAGCTATCTTTTTTCCAAACTTACCTTTTGCCATTGTTGTCTCATAGACAATATTAAATCTCTTAGTCATAGCACGCTCAATAGCAGGATTTGCTCTCTTCCATATAGGTATACCTCCTGCCTTACCTTTTAATGCAAGCCATCTCTTACGTACATCCCATAACTGTTTTATAGCATTCATCAGCTCATCACCACCCCATTCAGGTGAGTTAAGTTGCTCTGCAGTTATTCCTTTCATAGCCAATAGGTCATCAAACCAATCAAATATCTTCAGATTCTGGGACTCACTTATATAGGCCTGCATACTTGGAAATACAATAGAGCCTGCAAATGCACTTAGTTGTGGGTCTCTGGTAAGTATACGAGCAAGCATAGAGGCTGCACGGAAAGGCTCCATATTCTCCACAAGAAGATCTAGGTCAATAGTAACATAGCTAGGGTCTCTTTTTACACGCCCATGATTATCACGGCGCACTGGAATACCTAATGCCCCCTGAACATGTTCATGTGCACTAGTCTTACCTACACCTGGGCTTCCAATAAGAATAAAGAGTGTAGGGCTAGGTACAGGTGTTGCAGTAGTTAAAGAGAATAACTTATCCTCTATTGCTGGAGTTATTTCACTCAACTTTAAGAAGCCAATAGGGGCATTCTTTCCATTGTTATTCTTCATATTCATTGATAGAGAACCCGATGCCATATCTAATTGTACCTAACAATTAAACTGATAGTCAAATAAAAAAATCTGAAGCCGCCAGGGATCACTCGAGAGGTCAGACCAAAGTCCCAAAGCCATTCACATGTCCACCGCTCAGCCCATTGTTATCGCACCCCTCAGCCAAGCCGAACTCGAGAGTTTCGCTGCTGCCCAAGCCATGCTCCAGCAGATGAAGACCGTAAAAACAACGGTTGAAGTCCCTCTAGCCCCCGCCCCCCGTAAATCCAAGATAGTCTACAAGGAGGGCCAACCTCATGCAGACTATAATGGCGAGTATATCCCCGTCCTTGAACGATTTGATAATGTTATTGACCTCCGTCTCTGGATAAACCGGAGGGGTCAGCCCGACAACCATGAGGACTGGTTAATAGTCCCTCGCCATCGTCGTATCCTCTATGGTCCCGAAGGTACAAAGACCCAGCTCCCTTACGCTCGCTACACCAGCTTCGTCATTAAGAACCTGAGTACACGCACCACCCCATTCCATCTCCGTGAGGTGTTTAGTCAATACGGTTATGTCCGTGATGCCTATATCCCTCAGCAACATGGAAAGGGCAAGCGCCAGAGCTACGGATTTGTAGAGCTTGAGCTCACTGTACCCACAGACACAATCCTTAAGGAGCTAACCACCTTCAGCATGCTTAATGGTAAGAAGATGGAGGTAGCACTCAGTCAGAGCCACAGGAAGAGCTCTGAAGAGATGGCGACCAACCAGTAGGCATTATCCACCAACAACAAAACAAATATTTTTAATAGTAGATATGAAGAGTTGTCCTAGGGCCCCTCAGGAAGATATGTATATGGATCTGCATTATGTAGGTTCACCACAGACTGTTAAAGGTGGAACAAGACGTAGAAGACAGTATGGTGGTAACGCTACATTTGAGGTGCTCGACCATGTAGTAGCTCTAGGTCTAGATTCTGATGAGTTTCAAACCGCATGTAGGGCAGGATGGGAAACTGTAGCAAATCTAGGTAGAGGGGCATTTGGTTATGTTGACCTAATAAGAGTAAATATGCCAGCTGGTCCACATGAATATGTAATGAAGACGCTACATATCTGTCCAAATTCAGAGCGAAATGCACGCCAGGAGTTTGATATTCATAAATATATGCTCGATACTCAAACAGATGAGCCTACCGATATTTTAACTGAGGCAATTATACCAGCTATTGCTTTAGCTAAATCAATTACAGCAGGGGCAACAAACTATCATATATTTTTTGAGAAAGAGGATGGAACCAGTCTATATAATTTTATAAGGGGATTGAAGCGTTCTGGCGAAATGATTTCAGTAGAAGAATACAATGAAATTGAAGAGTCATTAAATGATGCACTACACTCCATTCATACAGCTGGCATAGTTCATAGAGATATTAAGCCAGCTAATCTCTTTATAATTACTGACGCTGACCCTAATGCTGCAATAAAATATAGAATAAAACTTATTGATTTCGGCCTTGCAATTAGATTAGATGCGGGTCTTAAAAAACCTGGTGTAGGAACCCCATCTTATTTTTCAGATAGACATAAACGGGCAATAGAAAATTACAAAATAGCTGTCAGAAGTGGGGTATATGACCCGGCCAATCCAGCACATAATTATAAATACACTAAAAATGATGATGAGTATGCTGCAAATAAGACAACGGATGAGATTGATAAATATGTTGGTTATGATCCCTCAAGTTCATCTGGTTCTTCAACATATACAACAGAAACAACTACCTCTACAGTCACAGCTACACCAGTAACAACCTCTAATAGTTATACAAATATGAATGGAATACATGCAGCTATGAATCCGGGTGCAGTTTTGCCACCAGTCCCTCCAGGAAATGTACGCCACATAGCTGGTGGCCGCTCTCTTAAAAATAAGCGTAAGCGTTCAACAAGAAGGACTCGTCGTTATAGGCGTTAGTTCCGACAAAACAACATCTAATAGTAGATGAAGCAGTGTCCCAGAGTCCCTAAAGAGGACATGTATATGGATATTCATTATGCCAGTGAGGCACCTAAAAACGGTGGAGGTAGACGCCGTTCTTATATGAGAGGTGGTGGGGAGACCTTTGAACTCTTAGGTTTCATTGATAAATCTGGGATTGATCAGGCGGCATTTGAGGCTGCATGTAAAGAGGGATGGGCGAAGGTAACGGAATTGGGGAGAGGTTCATTCGGTACAGTTGACCACATTCGATTAGATTATGGAGAGGGTCAAAAAGACCTGGTTGTAAAGGCGTTCAATCTTTGTCCTGGGTCAGAGTTGAAGGCGGCTAATAAAGAGTGGCTGGCTCAAAAACATTTACAGACTCAGGAGAGAGTTGGGCCAAATGATGATACGTTACCTTACGAGGAGATAATAGAATATATTATACCAGCATTTGCAGTTGGGAAGGAGAAGATTGGTGAAAAAACAATGTACTACATATTTTTTAAAAAAGAGCCTGGGCGTTCATTAAAAGAGTTTATGTATGAAAAAAGGATTCATATAGGGCCATATTTGACTGAAGAGCAGCGAGACGATATTATATATGACTTAGATATGTGTATTTTGGCAATAAATACTAATGGAATTGTTCACCGTGATATTAAACCAGAAAACATATTTGTTACAAATACCTATATTACTGAAAATCGTGTTAGGAAATTAAAATATAAGATACGTTTAATTGATTTTGGCCTTGGAATTAGAACGGATGCCCCGCCTCAACTCCCTGGCTCAGGTACTGCAGGTTATAAGCACCCTGATAATGTAGCTGCAAAGCGGAGATTGGATAATGCCATAGCTGAAGGGGTAATTGATATAACCGCAATAACACCTGAATCACACCCTGAACTACATCATAAATATACTGAGGAGGATGATCAGTATGCAAAAAGAGTAATTGCAGGCGAGTTGAATGGGATTCCTCTAAGAGCAGGGGGGCGACGCCGCACCAACAGAAAAACTGATCGTTCAAAACGCAGTCATTATAGTACAAGACGTAGAAAATGACAAGCCAAATCCCTTACGATATTCACCCGATGAATCTGCTGTTGTTCAGCTTTATCACTGTTGTACTTGTTCTCAGTTTCGCCTTCCTAGTTCTTACCGAGTCAGATGACGAGAAGCATTACTGCGATGATGATTTCGAGCCCGATGCTGTAGAGGAGATTTACGAGGAGGTTGAGAGGGTTCGTGAGGAGCCCGATTGCTTCGGTCCAGAGGCCGCCGCATCACTTGCCGAATTTAATAAAGAGACCAAGGAGTGGGGAGGGGAGGAGGAGCCAGCGGCTTCGGAACATGGAGGTGAAGAGAATGAAGATAGCGAAGAACATATAGAAGAGTATCTACCAGATATTCTCCTACTTGTTCGTATGCCTTATAAGCGTGGATGTGACCTACTACGTCGCTATTATAATGATGATGTACAGTTCTATGGATGGCACACCGAAGATAAACCTCGTACAAGGAGCCAAAGCATCTAATTAGTTGAGCCGAATCCACCAGTACCACGTTCAGTATCCACCGAAACTGAACCAAATGACACAACAGGCGTAGCCAATGACGGCAGACACACCTGGAACAGCCGCACACCCGCATCGATAACATAGTCCTTATCACTCAAATTATCCACCTTCGCCATCAGATTCCCACGATAACCTACATCAATTATACCAATAGAGTTTGCCATACGAAGAGGGGTCTTAGTAATACTACTACGAGGTACCAGGAAGAAAGAACTCTCAGGGGCACAACGCACCTTATGGTCAATAGTAAAGGCCCTTGCCCTAGCAGGGACAACAAGCCGCTCAGGGACAATTAGATCGTAGCCGGCATCACCCGCTTTTTGTTTGATACCATTATACATCTCCTGTAGCATATTATCACCAAGGCAATCGACTGTTAGGGCAGACATTATCTAATTGTCATTACACCAAAATTTTAAATCCTTAAATAATTTACTATATTTCTTAATAGTATACGGAATGCCTTTTATTACAAGTTTATCATCACAATTTGGATATGGTATTTCACCAAAACCCCCAACAATTAATCAGTCAAATCTATTATTATATCTAGATGCTGCAAATCGGTCAAGTTATTCTGGGTCAGGAACCACATGGACGGACCTCAGTTCAAATGCAAATAATGCAACTAGTTTAACCGGCGTTACCTATAGCTCGAATAATGGAGGATATCTAACTTTTAATGGTTCAGGTTCGGGTTCATTAGTTTCATCAAAATATAATACAACATATACGGGTAAAACCATATTTGTTGCTGGTAATCTAACATCTATTGTTGCTGGAACATATCGTGCAATGTTGGGTTCTTCTGATGGCAATCGAAATTTTAATATGTATATATACAGCCCTGCAACAAATAGATATCAATTACATTATAGTGCAGGTGGTACAGGTACTCTAAGTTCTGATTTAACATATACACCAGGTAATTGGTTTACTGCTGCAATAACACATACTCAGGCGGGCACTGTTGCAAATTACTTTAATGGTCAATTAGTAAATAGTCAAAATGGTATAACATTTGCTCAATATGGTTCATCTACTGAGTTTGTTGGTAGAGCGGATAATTTTTGGCTAGGTCCACTTTCAGTTATTGCGGTGTATAAAACTGCATTAACAGCCGCCGAGATTTTAGCAAATCACAATGCTGTCCGAGGCCGTTACGGGCTTGCATAAATCTGAATTCATTCTGAATATTTTCTGTAGGTCACAGCTGAATGTTAGTTGACGCTCTAAAGACGAATACAATCTATCAACCAACACGTAGACCACCTATGGGTACAATGGGTAAACATCCAATTTACGGAGCAATTATTAAATGTCAAGCCACAGGTCGCTACTTAATTGTATGCGGTCGCCGAGCCAATAAATGGTCACTTCCTAAGGGTCATGCTGATTATGGAGAGAGCCCATTTGAATGTCTGGTTCGTGAAGTGTATGAGGAGACCGGTTATCTACATCTACCAAATCCTCAGCGCTCAGTTACATTAAGGGTAGGGGTCTATTATGAATTTGAGGTCCAGGAGGAGTTTAGTACAAATCCAATTGATATTAATGAAATTAGTGAATGCCGATGGGTGACAGCAAATGAGGCTGTTGCTCTTGACCTGAATATTGATGCAAACGCCTATTTCAGGTCTCTGACCGCCTCATAATTGTATAAATTTGATGGCAGCCAACACCATAAATGTTTTTGTAAGCCATGTCCGATGATGAAGTTGAGGTAACAAAGTACAAGAAGGAGGTATCTGAAGTCATCAAGGGTCTGAAGAAGACCGATGGGAAAACGATTCGTTATACTCGTAATGGTAAGTATTCAGCCAATACAAAGGATATCCCATTCCGTTCACCTTACTGCTTTATTTGCAAGTCTCATCGTTGTATGGATGCTATTCCTCGTAAGAATTTGAAGCATAAGGAGAAACAGGTTTTCAAAGCTATTGCTAAAGAGACTGACCTCCATTCTGTATAAAAAACTGATTAAATAACCCCCCTGATTGTTTTTGTTAAGCCATGCCCAAGCGCACAGATACAGTAACCCGCACACTTACCTTAGATGATAGCCCGTGTGGCCTATGTGCTATACTCTATCCTGATGAAACCCTTCATAGCTGTAAAGAGCACATGCATTATCATATAAGTGCTCTGAAAGAGGATGCTGCAACAGCCTATAAGGCCTCACTCTCATTAATCTTTGCTCATGTTGCAGATACTTATATGATTATGATGACGGCGCTATCTAAGAGATACGGACATTCTGTTGAGGAGATGCTTGAGGTTGTACGACAGGACCCTGATTGGAATAATATCTATTTGCATCCCACATTGAAGCGTATGGTCTACTTTGAACCTGCGGAAGAACCCCTAGAAGAACCTGTGGAAGAACCCGTAGAGGAATCTATAGAAGAACCCGTAGAGGAATCTATAGAAGAACCTGTAATTACTAAGCCTGTACGAATTAAGAGAGCTAAAAAGATAGAAGAACCTGTAAGTGAGCCGGTTATTATTAAGCGCCCTAAATCCAAGAAAACTACCAGTAGCACCCACTCTCAATAAGATTTGCTCCAGGCGGAATCTCCTCAGCCTGTGGAACTATCCAACTATTATTATAAAACCTGCTAATAATCTTATGCTCATTCCATCTTTTTCCTTTAACACCAAAAAGAATCTGTAGAGCCCCACCCATAACCATACAGATGAGACCCCTCTTTTTTAATCTTGCTCCCAGAATCATACCTAAACCGCCACAGCCGATTAAAACAACACGAGCCCCTGTTTTCAAAACCTCGGCCTCCATCCTATTAACTGCCTCCTCCCAATCACACCCCCAACTGTGTGTGGCCCCGCCAATTAATGGTGCAAAATACGACCGGACTACGGAGAATGACTTGAATTCTGGTAGTAAACCGTTAGGCCACACTTCGCCACGTGCTCGATACCCCGCAGGCAGAGATTTGTAGAAGGGGCTGACGGCGCAGACCCGTTGGCCTCTTAATAGTCTTGTCCATTGTCTAATCTCATCAGTGTAGTATGGCTCGATATCCCTTAAATGTATCTGCTGTCCTAAAAATCCTATGCTCGAGAGCATCCGCTGCTCAGTTGAAGCTAGAGCCTGATACCAACCGGTTGCAAGTAGGTCGGCTTCGGCGCTGGCCGCCTTACTCGAGATGATCCATTTCAAAACCACCTGTTCATTGACCTTGGCACTCCGTAAAGGTGCACTACTATCGCCATTAGCCATTGTAGGGGTATCTGATGTGCCCTTGACACCCTTACCATTATTGTCCCAGACCCCTGCACACTCTAAGAAGAACTTATTTGCATTAACTGGTCCCTCTATCATGGTCATTAATTCAGTACTTCCATTGCGACCTATTAACAGTCCCTCCCCAGTCTCCAATGCCAAATCAATAGCATTATAGATTAATGACATCCTCTAACTATCTCTGCACAAATACCCTTAAGGTCTATTATCAAGAAAACTTGAACCCTGTTGGTCGCCAATATGAAAGTTGACAAGCCAATTACAATGTTCCTACGCCTCCCTACAAGCCATCTTTACAGTGAAGATACAATTGTGGACTTCTTCCTTGGGTTCACCACAGTCTTCCTGTTCGCTGTCACTGCCACTGTCTGTTGTTATATTAAGCCCAAGGAGATGAGCCTATTGGACGCCGTGGAGCGCCTCATCATGAAGATTGATAAACTGTTGCCGCCACCGAAGCCGGTTCTTCCAACGGCCCATAAAGGTCAGGCACCGACCACTTCACGACTGGAGGCAATTACTGTGGATGCAAAGCCACATGTTCAAACCACCTTTGTTGTGCCAGCGTTGCATATTGGCACACCCCCGACAACGCCACCAATTACACCGTTAAGTGTATCTGGTGGACTGAGTTCACCTGGACTGAAGCGGCGTTTCAGTAGCTCAATGCAGCTGCTGTATCCGATGGCTGGGTCGCCTCCAAAAATGACGCCAGAGGATGTATAATCATATAACAAAAATAATAATGTTAATTACGCTTTCTTTTTATTTTAACTGGCTCCATAGCCGTTTCCGCTTCAACAGTTACAGTCTCCTCTACACTATCAGTAGCCAGAGCCTCGGTCGCTAGCGCTTCCAACATCAACTGATATTCCGCCGAGGTACTCTTAAGCATCTCCGCAGTATCATCAAACATCTTCATGACCGCCTTCTTGTCCCGCCCAACCTTCAGCTGCAGCTCTCGTAAATGTTTTGTCATTATTCCAGAATGCACTAAGCAGTTATCAATGCGGGCCCGAAGACCAGCAGACTCAGAGGCAACGGATGCCACATCATTGCATGACTCTATTAGTCCCTTGTAACGCAAATACATATCAAATACATGACGCAACAGCATGAACACGAAGTCCCCATCCTGTTCGTTGAAGGCACTGATAAACAGTAGAAGCTGTCCGCTATCCTCTTTCCATTCTTGTGTAATAAGCCGCCCCTTGAAGGTACCTCCCAAATGGGCATTTAGGGCCACAAAAACACCAATACCAGTATCTTCACGGTGCTCCTCCATATCACGCCTAAATTTCTTGATATCCTCTCCAGGTACAGCATTCTCATGATTTTTTACTTCAAAACGTACACAACAACCGTTATAGCGCATGAAGAAATCGCATGCTCGAGCCTGGTCACTTACACGCTCGAGAGTCCAGCCCTGGGCGCTCAAAGCCGCTGCAGCAAACTCATCTTCGCCTGCTCGTCCACGCCGCTGGGCCACTCGAAGCCCCGATTCTCGAACATAGAGTCGCTCTTGGGCCTCTCGTAGCCCCTTCTTTAGCTCCTCCATCTCTGCTCGCATAAACCCAACTAATCTATCATTCTCCTCTTTTACACTTAATAGTCGTCCTGTCCATGCATCATCACAACGACGGCGAATCTCCTCTTCCATGGAGCGACCCTCCAGGCGATAACCCTCAAGCATACCTTTAAGAGTTGCGATTTCAGCAGCAGCTGCGGCTGCCTCTCTCTTTGCCCTATTAATCTGGCTCTCGCATTCATTCCTAACAGTGCGTTCGATGTCTGCGGCAACATCGGTGGCGGCAGCACGACTGAAAGCCTCTTTCTCCCGACGTTGGAAACCGTCCATAAATGTTAATAAATCTTGGAACTCCTCAATGCCACATACAAGTAGGCGTTGGGGAATATTGTAGTCCTGGCGTAAGATCCATGTATATTCTATTAGACCGCCAGCCACTGGTTTCAGACCCTGAAAGCTCATTACCTTAAAAATGCCACCGACCTTTAATCTCCACTAATTGTAGAAATGAGTGCCGATCCCCCTAGAACACCACCACGCCCCCCTCGTCAAGCTCCTGCTGGATATCCTGTGCCACCTGCGGCCCCATTAATTCGGCGAGAAAATCCCCCTGCAGCTCGTTTACAGAACAGGCGCCCTATACCTCAAATTGTACTTGAAAATAGTAATAGTAATAATAATGCTCCTGGTAATATTTTGCCAAATATACCGCCTGTTATGCCAAATCATCGCCCAGCCCCTATTGTAATTCCCCCTATAAATATTAATGCTTTATTGGCGAATAATCCTGCAGTAATGAATTTTAGGCCACGTGCTAGACCTCAACCTCGTGGCAATTACAATAACCCGATTAATGTAGGAAATAGAAATATACCTCCTGGTTCTACAAATGTTATTTTATATAATATTGATGATGGGACTCCGATGGTAAACTTTCATGGCATGTACAACCGTGGACAGTATTTAACACGTGAGGCATTTAGTGCATTGCCTATGATGCCAGAGCCACTTGCTCCTAATGCACCTCCTAATGCACCAAGATGGCATTACAGACGTGACCCATTATCACGAGCACGTATTTTACCGTCAGAGGTGGTTGCATATACTGCACGTGTGGGACCTCGCCCGCCTCAGACACCTTCGCCTAATAATAGCCCTCGTGTAGGGGTTAAGCGTACTAGAAACGGTAACCCTAAGGAGGGTGGCAAGCGTAAAAATAGACGTAGCAGCAGACGTAGTCGTCGTAATTAATTTAGAAGAGGACACTATACCTTTAATTCATTACTAATAGTAGAATGAGTACTAACAATTCACCCGGCAATAATGCAGGGAAAAATGCCCCAGCTGCTGCGGTAAATAATTCAGCTGGTAACAATGCCAAGAACAATAATACTGGTAACAACGCCATGAGTAATAATAATGCAGGTAATAACACTAAGGGTAATAACAATATGGGTAACAACGCCAAGGGTAATAACGTTAAGGGCAATAACGCTAAGGGCAATAATGCTAAGGGCAATAATGCTAAGGGCAACAATGCAGGTAACAATGCAGGTAACAATGCTAAGGGTAACAATGCAGGTAACAATGCTAAGGGCAACAATGCAGGTAACAATGCTAAGGGTAATAATACGGGTAACAATGCTAAGGGCAATAATGCCACTGGTAACAATGCTAAGGGTAATAATACGGGTAATAATGCTAAGGGTAATAATGCTAAGGGCAATAATGCCACTGGTAACAATGCAGGTAATAACGCTAAAGGTAATAACAATGCAGGTACTAACAATGCAGGTACTAACAATGCAGGTACTAACAATGCAGGTACTAACAATGCAGGTACTAACAATGCAGGCACTAACAATGCAGGCACTAACAATGCAGGCACTAACAATGTAGGCACTAATAATGCAGGCACTAATAATGCAGCAGGTAATAATGCTAGTGCTAATAATAATATCCGCAATGTCGCCGCAGGCGCAAAGGTTAATGAAATAGATATTGATAATGGTGAATTAATGGTTAACTATAATGGAAAATATGCTAAGGGTGAATTAATTACAAAGAAGAAGTTTAATGCTATGGCTAATAAGCCAACAAACTTTACTGAGTATCGTGCAAGATTAATTCCTCGTCCTCCTCTTTCTATAAATGAGCCTCCTGCAGAGGAGGCCCCTACAGGTAATAATACCACTGGCAATCAGCCCGCTAATAATACTAATAAGTCTGCAAATAACACGTCCGCTAACAAGACGCAGACAGCTGGTAGAAAGCGTAAAGGGTCTCGTAAAACCAGAAAGAATCGTCGTAATAGAACTAGACGTAATCGCCGCACCTAAACTATTTCAACACACTAAATGTAATGGACCCAACAATAGATGAATGTCTAATCTCCTTGAATAAGGAATCAAAGAGATTAGCCAAATTGGTAGAGACTCCTATAGGTAATTGGATTCCTGTAACTACATTTAGGGAGGCTGTTGCATTTATTGCACGATTTGAGGAGCAACTACCAAAAATAAAGCAATGGATAGAGACCTTTGAGGCAGACCCAGCAAATCAAACAGAGATTTGGCTCAGGCAGGGTCTTGCCCTTATTAATTATAATGCTAATAATGATGAAATAGAAGCATACCCATATGGGCCTAATAAAAGTTTTACAGCTCCTAATGGCGCCCTCTATATTTTGGACCATATGGAGGATGAACCACAAATGCCACCAATGATCCCAGAAATTGAGGCAATACATGAAGGCAGGCCATGCGAATATAATGGATTTTTCTGTTGGTTGTGTGATGACCAGGATTTTAGAAGGGAGCAGCAGCGTCAGGTAATTGTAAAGGCAAGCAGAAATATATTTATTAATGCATCTCTGCAAGAGGAGTTTATAAAGAATGCTGCACCTATTCTCAAGCCTCCACCATCATGGAATCTTCAGACATATTTTGATAGATCTATACAGCGCCCATATACTGATGAGATGAACATTACTAAAGGTAGTACATTTGGACAACAGGTGAAGGCCTTTGTTTCAGTCCATATACTAGCCCTATTTTTCTGGTATACTAGTGAAAGAGATGATACTGTATTTTACAGACATAGTTCTAAGCCATGTGATGAGTACCTGAAAATAGCACGCCAGTATTATGGTATGGAGAAAAAGTTACAGAAGATAAAGCATGATATTGAACGTATTAATTATAATTAATATTCCATATACTGCGTAATATAGGTGTTAATTCATTAGCAAGTGCCTGGCTACCATTATGTGCAGATGCACAATGAATACCACCATATTGTCGTGATATTCCAGCAGAATCTGCCATCTCTTGCCATGAGGACCAACCTAATGTAATTGTCTCAGTAGGCACAGTATTTGGCTGTACATCTGAACTTCCTGGTGCAATTGTAAATTTGCCAAACTGTTGTGACTGAACATTAAGAATAGGTGAAATAATATATAAGTCATCTAATGTTTTAGCATTGGTCTCACTAATTGTTGACCCAAACCACGCTGTCATAACATTTGCAAATACTTGAGAATACGCTGTGTGACCTGATGGAAAATCGGCAAATGGAGGTGTAACAAAATTTGCTTCTTGATAAGGAACCCATTCTTCACCTAAAATAGGAAGACCATTGAATCCTGTTAGGGTCTGTCCTCTATACATTCTACGAATCTCCTGTATTGGTCGTGCCTGCATATTTGCTTTCTTTAATCCCCATACAAGTCGTCCAGCCTCAAATAAATTAATTGCAAGCTCAAGTCCAGAGAAAAAAAATACAGAAAATCCACGATCATGTGCAACATTTGTTGCAATCATATATTCTTTCCAGAACCACATTAACATTCCTGGGGGGCTAGCAGTTCCTGGTCCACCTGCCCAAAATTCCGCAATTATTTTCTGATTATCAGTTAAGCCACCATTAATTGTAATTAATGCTGCAATTTCATTTGCACGGTCAGAATTATCGTTATATGTAACAGCGTTGCCAGGATATAGAGCTTGTGCAGCTGCCTTTATATTTGATTCATCACTAGTAGATAGCCCAGTGCTTATAATATCATTCCAATTATATGTTAAATAATTTTTCTTTACATTATTTACAATAAGTGGCACCCATGAATATGGGTCTGTAAAACTATTTGGATCATCAGTAGTAGTAGCAACATTTAGTGTTTGACTGCCATTTGGTAGAGAGCTATCTGGAGGCACAGCAGCAGCGGCAATATTTCCGTCTGCAACTCTATATGCCCACCAGGTGTTCCAAGCTGAAAGCCACCCAGTCCAATCTGCTGTAGCTCTAATACGAGCTAATTCAGTAGCTTGTTGCTCTGGTGTCCAGTTTAGGGCAGTTAATTCTCTTAAGTTTAATACTGAAGTATCATATCCTGGTATAATAGTTGGCATTGTATCAATAAGAAGGTGATTAATAAAAACAAATATATCTGTTTCTGAAGTTAATATATTATGTATATCCCAATTCCAATTATCAATAATACCTGTAATACGACCAGTTGAATTAATCCAATTATAACCGGACGTAATTGTCATAAACCAAAGATAAAACAGACGAGATGATTTTGTTGGTCCAATTCCAGTAACTGCAGCATAATTTAATACACCTTCGAATGCTAAAATTACTGCTTCATCAAGCGTATAATGAGCATTATTTATAGCAACAATTTGCTGACATTCAGTGCTTGATGAGCATGGTATATCAACTAAACGGCCATTATTATACATTGGCATTCCTCCAAGAGTACGATTTATTAAAATATTATATATTGGTCCATATGGTTGTTCAGGTTGTGTTGCCAATTTAGCTGCATAAAATGCATAAAGTGCACGTTGCTGTCGGCGACGTATTATAGAACTTGCATCCATTATATCTATTTAATCATATATTTAGATTAGTATATTTACATATATAAAAATTTGATAAAAAACTTTGTGTCAACAAAACGTAGACATCAAAAATGTTGAAAGCCATTTTCCTACTTATCTGTGCCTTTACGCAGGCTCTGCAACCAATTACAACAGTGCAAATTAATATCACAGATACCCCTCCTCCACAAATTAAGCCTCTCCCAATGATAAGGCTAACAATCCGCCGTGAGCCTGATGGCGCAATCTTCTAGCCAATATAAACCGCACTCCCTAATAGTAGTTAATGAGCAATCCAATGCTGGCCTTCGGCCAAGAATATACTTATCCAATCTCTAACAGTAGTGCAGTGGGCAAGGCAATAGTAAAATCATTAAAAAAGAGGGACCCTCCTCCAAATGTTCCATACTACAACGATCTTATTTTTACTGTTGGCAATCACTTAACATTTATTGGTGGCCCGTATAATGAGGTACGTCTGGATTTGAAGGAGTACAATGCAACCTGGATTTTTAAGTGTATGACGCCGAAGAAGGACTCAGGTGCCCTAGTTTATACTGTAAATGCACTGAGGAAAGCACCAACTCAACAAGAAAAGCAAAGCCTTTTAAAGCGTATCTTCAGTTAAATTTGAGCCTTCAATCCTCAACCCTATGAACGTAAGCCAAAAATGTTCGAGTTCCTGAAGCGCCTTTTCAACCCCGCTAAGCCCCAATCCACTTTAAGGGCTGCTGGCATCTTCTTCTCGGACGACCGTCATTTATTAGCAGCCTACCAGCGGAAAAATGATAAACTGATTATTAGTGGCCTTGGTGGAAAGCAAGAGGCCTCAGACCCTACACTCTATTATACAGCTGTTCGAGAAACACTCGAAGAGCTCTATGATATTCAGCCATCAACAGGTCTTATTAATCAGATTATCCATGCACTAAAACCACATGTATCACTTGATGTAGAGGGCTACGCCAACTTCTATTTGTCATTTGAGCAATTGAACCGGCTAATGGAGATGGTTGCAGCAGATACAAGTAGTCCAATCTACCATGCTATGCCTCATACTATTATAGAGCTGATTCAGAATCGCAGACCTCTTCTGAATTCTGAAATCTCGGCCCTTGCACTTATGCCAATGGAATCTAATGCGCAGATTGATCCAGAGTTCATGGGTGATATTAATCAGTTCAAACAACTGATTGCGCCACGTATATCACTTCCCATTTGATGGTAATGGTAAAATTAATTGGCTTCTAAAACCACCGGGAGCTTCAAATCTTCGATTAATTCCATTTAAGTTTGAATCATAAATACCTTGCCAAATCCACTTTGTTGCATCTGGATTTAATTTAAAAGCGGATTTATCTTTTAATATTAAATACTCTGTGTCATCTATCATTTTTATGCGACGCCCTTCAAGATTTGCTGCAGTTAACTTCGGTTTGATTGGACCTTCTTTAACCATATTTCCCCATATTTTTAGATGTTTTTTATAATATTCATGTCCTTCAGTTGGAGATAGTGAAGAAATATGATTCATATATGTTTTTTTTGTTTTGCTATTTTTGCTATTATTTTTTTTTAATAAAGTTTTAGTTCGTTGTGTATTATGATTACGTATTATTGTATTCATTTCATTAATGATAGCTTTAGATTCAAGTGCCCGAATAGCATTTTCAAGTTTATCTAATCTCTTAATAATCTCTTCCATAACTTCTATATATCTGTGATAATATTAACAGCAGTCATCTAAACAACATCTAATTGTAATACATATACATGTCTCTCTTACAGTCTCATCTCAACACCCTGCTTGACACCTATGACTATAATGAGATTGTACATGCGTTAGAGAACTGTATTCTCTTGCGATATAATCGAGCACTCTCGAATCTTGAGAAGATGCAGGAGACCAGACTCCCAAAAGATGCAGTTATTATTGAGCAGGAGCCAGGAACCAAGACGCTCGAGATCAAGTCGAAGGAGGAGCAGAAGAAGCGTCAGCCGAAGAAGCTAACGCCGACTTAGGCACACCATTTTTTCTCATGACGTAGCATTAGTCGTGCACATTCTCCAGCCCTCCCTTTAATATTTTTTTTGTAATTTTTCCAAATCTCCTCTATTTTGAATCCCTTCATCCCTAAATGTAGGGCCTTCTTGAACTCCTCAAGTTCAGAATGCCACACTATTAAGCCGCTACCACTTTCAATCGCTCGCATCATAACTTTATTCCATGTATGATTAAGTCGTGGGTCTTCACAAAGTTCATGAGCAAGTGCATTATCCATTGTACAAATTAGAACTTCTAACAACTCTAATAGTCTATCTTCAGGGAACCAATCAAAGATTCGTAACTCAATACCATGATTATGATGTTTATTGAAATTGATATCAAGGCCAATTTCATCTAATTTAGTATAAACACTGTTTTCATGGAACAGGCTGTACCATCCATTTGGCTCTGCAACTGCAGCCTCACTACATGGTAATGTATTGCGTTTACCATTACGCATCTCTTCACTATTAAAGGTACCTGCACCAATATAACGACTCATACCACAGCGCAGTGAACCTTTTGCAAAGCCAAAATTACCTTTACCTCGTGCTAAGAAATCGCCAGTTCCATATATAGGAACTAAGAATGGCATAATCCATTGAAAATGACGAATAATTTTCTGATGTCTTTGTAAAAAATCTTTACGATTTGCAATATGTCCATCAGGTCCTAATTTTGTTGGGGCAGTAAGATTAATATGATAAGTACCATTATTAAAAATACTGCAGTTACTTGGATTACTAAACATAACTGCAAGTCCATAATTTGCATTAGCCCATTTTAATGGTAGATGTTTCTGTAATATACCAGCTGCCCTAAATGTTTCATTTGCCTCTGTTATCCATTTGTCAGATAGCCATTTCAGTTCCTCGATAGCATCTTGAGCAGTACTTTTATAGAAGTGCTGTGTGGTGAGTTCAATAGAATCTCCATCAAAACAGTATGCATGTTCAAATTCACGATGAAAAAAAGGGTTCTTCGATAGATGGTCGAATAATGTAATGCCTGTAAATTTTGGATTAGATTTTGGTACTTTTTCGTAAGTTGTTTGATGTTGACCTGTTGCATCCATTCGATAGAAAGCATGAGCATTAAATAACATGGGAAGTCGTACAGATTGGCCTTCAGGTATTAAATTATTAATAGCCTCATTAAATTTTCCTGGTTTATAGCTGTTAAAATATCTTACTGAATATCTTTCGGGTTTCTGATTTTTAATTATCCAATCTCTATTTACCTCTGCACCTAGAGCACTCTCGATATAAAATTCACGTTCAATGCCTACTCCCCAAAAAAGGTCATTTGGTTTATAAGCCTCTCTATAATGATTATGCTTCTCTAATTGTTCCGGTTTTGGTAAATAATGAACAGTGGTGCTCATTCTCTATCTATTAAATAGCATAATACTTTTAGTAGAATGCCTGCAATCTCTATGGCGAGTGCAGCAATGGGCTATGGTCGTACACAACGTCCATCAGCTGGCGGAGGGGGTACTGGGACCTCGTCTAATGACCCAGGTATAAATGCAGTTCAGATCTATAATGCTGGCAATACCTCTAATGGTTGGTATTGGATTAAAACCTCAAATATGGCTAATGCAAGACAGGTATATTGTAATATGACAGATTCCGGTGGTGGCTGGATGATGGTAAGTTACAATGGTAATAAACAAAATGCAACTACGTCATTAGCTGGACAATGGTATCCAGTAGCATGGAGTAATGGTGCGGGGGTTCTCAGCGGGCAAATTGCTGCAAATGCAATGGATTTGTGGTATCATAATGGTACAAATCAATGTAGTTCTGCAATGCGCCTTGGTACATCAAATATAAATGATATACCAACAATTGCTAATAGTTATATTGCACATAGTGTAACCTATACATCGAATGCAAATAGGTTGAGTTTAACACCTGCATCGGGAGTTGCAGGAATAGCTGTATTCTCAGGTTCAAATGTGAATATGCCATGTACATGGACAGCTCTTAAGGGTTATACGTCATTAACGACTTATTCAAATGATGTAGCGGATTCTGATTGGTTATATAATACTGGTGGTAATTTTTACTGGTTATTAAATCAGTCAATTACTGGCGCAAGTCGTGGAGGGTCTGGTTCTGATATTGGTGGATGGATGAGAACAATTGGAAAAGATACATGGGGCTTATCAAATGTTATACAGAATGCATCATCCCAAGGTTCTGTATTTCCGGGCCAGACTGTTGCAATATTTATAAAATAGGGAGAGGAAGAAGTATTAACTATTGAGAATTTGACGTTATGGATAAATGCTGGTCGTAGTTATGCTGATATTGCTCGCTCAGAGGTGGGATGTAGTGAGGAGGAGGTTTCTCGTTTTTGCAAGCGGAACAA